>Ga0255091_1000046_pt1 | contig 59641 bp, 55 predicted proteins | sample Colum_Yuk_RepB_8_2_FD_188439 | JGI IMG/M metagenome (GOLD analysis project Ga0255091, IMG submission 188439) | Freshwater microbial communities from Columbia River, Oregon, United States - Colum_Yuk_RepB_8d | ecosystem: Environmental > Aquatic > Freshwater > River | place: USA: Oregon... | reverse complement strand
GAATACGAGGAAACCCCGAAGCCCCGGCCGCGTGCGCGCGGTCGCCAGCATGGCCTGGTCAATGGCCATGCCGGCGGTCCCCCCGTCGCCGCACGGCCGAATGGCGTCGCAAACGGTCATGTCGACGGGGCTTTGCCGGTGCTGCCGCCACCGCCGCCTGCCGAGCCGCCGAAAGTCCTGCACATCGCGGATCTCAAGAAGCAGTCGGCTTCGGCCCTGCTGGAGCTTGCCGAGTCGCTGGGCCTTGAGAACATCGCCCGCACCAAGAAGCAGGATCTTATTTTTGCCCTTCTGAAGGCAGCGGCCAAACGGGGCGACCACATCATGGCCGATGGTGTGATGGAGGTGACCGAGAACGGTGGCTATGGTTTTTTGCGCACACCGGATTCGAGTTACCTCGCTGGCCCTGATGACGTCTACGTGAGTCCCAGCCAGGTCAAGCGGTTCAACCTGCGCACCGGCGACACCGTGCATGGCCGCGTGCGTTCGCCGATGGAAGGCGAGCGCTACTTCGCCCTGCTACGGGTCGACCAGATCAACTACGAGCCGCCGGAAGCCAGCCGCAAGAAGGTTTCGTTCGAGAACCTGACGCCGCTGTTCGCCGACAAGCAGTTCAAGATGGAGCGTGGCAACGGCACGACGGAGGACATCACGGCGCGCGTCATCGACATCGTGGCGCCCTTTGGCCGTGGCCAGCGCGGTCTCATCGTCTCGCCGCCCAAGGCCGGCAAGACCATCCTGATGCAGAACATCGCGCAGTCGCTGGCAGCCAATTATCCCGAGGCCTACCTCATCGTGCTGCTGATCGACGAGCGCCCGGAAGAAGTCACCGACATGCAGCGCACCGTGCGCGGCGAGGTGGTGGCCTCGACGTTTGACGAGCCGCCGGCCCGCCACGTGCAGGTGGCCGAGATGGTGATCGAAAAGGCCAAGCGCCTGGTCGAGCACAAGCGCGACGTGGTGATCCTGCTCGACTCCATCACGCGCCTGGCGCGTGCCTACAACACGGTTGCGCCCTCCTCCGGCAAGATTCTCTCCGGCGGTGTCGATGCCAACGCCCTGCAAAAACCCAAACGCTTCTTCGGTGCCGCCCGCAATGTGGAAGAGGGTGGCAGTCTCACCATCATCGCCACCTCGCTGGTCGATACCGGCAGCAAGATGGACGAAGTGATCTACGAGGAGTTCAAGGGCACCGGCAACATGGAGATCCATCTCGAACGCCGCATTGCCGAAAAGCGCGTGTTCCCAGCGATCAATATCAACCGCTCTGGTACCCGCAAGGAAGAGCTGATGGTGCCGGCCGCCGAACTGAATAAGGTCTGGATTCTCCGCAAGCTGCTGCACTCGATGGATGAGCTGGCGGCCATGGAATTGCTGTTCGACCGTCTGCGCCACACCAAGACCAATGGCGATTTCTTTGATTCGATGAAGCGGAATTGAAGCTAGAAGCAATCGGCTGCATTCAAGGCAAACAAAAAACCGCGCTCATGGCGCGGTTTTTTGTTTGCAGCGGTGTCAATTAAATGGTGATTCCATCCAGCGAGCCGTGTTTGGTCTTCCAGTCGGCAACCCAGACGGGTGAACGGCCACGGCCGGTCCAGGTCAGTGCGCTGTTGTCCGGATGGCGATACTTCGGCGCTACGGTGCTGCGCTTGCCTTTGCTGGCTTTGGGGCTCTGGGCAACGGCACCAGCAAACTTCACCTCGATGCCGTAACGGCTCGCGAGAGAGAGGATTTCCTGCTGCGCCTTGGCTTTCTCAGCAGATTGGCGGCCTTCAATTTCAGAAGCCACGCGATGCTGGAGGGAGAGCAACTCGTCAAGAGAGAGTTTGGAGAGGTCCGTCATTTTGGAATGTATCTAGATGCTGCCTTTATTGGCGTCGTGATTCTGACTCGTTTTTTTCATAAATCAATCCGATTAACTAAAGGCAGTCGGATTTTCCGTGCGGTCAGATTGATTCCATCAAGCCTGAATGACGCAGTAGGGCGTCGAGTTCTGGTTTGCGGCGTCGAAACTCGATGAAACTGTCCATGGCGGGACGCGAACCGCCAACGGCCAATATTGAATCCCTGAACTGAATACCGGTTTCGGCAGTAAATCCGGATTCCTCAAATGCCGCGAAGGCATCGGACGACAAGACCTCAGCCCACTTGTAGCTGTAATAGCCGGCGGAATATCCGCCGGCAAAGATGTGACTGAAACTCCAGGGCATGCGGTTGAATGCCGGTGGGTGCAAAACCGCCACTTCCTGCCGAACCGCCTGCAGGGTGTCGAGCACCTTCGCGCCGGCGACCGGATCGAAGTCGCGGTGCAACCGGAGATCAAACAGCGAGAATTCCACCTGCCGCAGCGTCATGAGCCCGGTCTGGAACTGCCGGTCCTGCCGAAGCTGTTCGATCATGTGATCCGGCATCGGCACACCGGTTTGCCAGTGGCGCGCGAACAACTTGAGCGTGGTGGGCTCGTAGCACCAGTTTTCCATGAACTGGCTGGGCAGCTCGACGGCGTCCCATTCCACGCCGCGAATGCCCGCCACCGCGCCCTCGTCGACCTGCGTCAGCAGGTGATGCAGCCCATGGCCAAACTCGTGGAACAGGGTGGTGACCTCATCGTGCGTCAGCAACGCCGGCTGGTTTGCGGCCGGCGGGGTGAAGTTGCAGACGAGATAGGCGATGGGGTGCTGGACGCCGTCCGCCAGCTTGCGGCGGCCTGTGCATTCATCCATCCAGGCCCCGCCGCGCTTGGTTTCAGGGCGCGAATAGGGGTCGAGATAGAAGGCGCCCGTGGTCCGTCCGTCCGAATCCCGGAGCGCGAAGACGGTGACGTCCGGGTGCCAGGTTTCGACGCCCTCCAAGGGCTCGATCCGGATGCCGAACAAGGTCAGTACCAGGTCGAGCAAGCCTTGCAGAACCTGCGGAAACGGGAAGTAAGGGCGTAGTGCCTCGTCGCTCAAGCCTAGGGTCTGCTCCCGAAGGCGCTCGCTGTAGTAGGGGGCGTCCCAGGGCTGGAGATCGGTGACGCCGTCCGCCGCCGCCAGCCGGCGCAGTTCGGCCAGCTCAGCCTCGGCGCGCGGTCGTGCGCGCGCGGCCAGGTCGAGCAGAAATGATTCGACGGCCGCCGGCGACTCCGCCATCTTGGTGGCAAACGACAACTCGGCGAAGTTGGCAAAGCCCAGCAGGCCCGCCAGTTCGTGGCGGATGCTGAGGATTTCAGTCATCAGTTCACTATTGTCATGCGCCGGGTCGTGCGGCCCCTGGTCGCTGGCACGGGTGGCATAGGCGGTATACAGCCGCTCGCGCAGCGCCCGGTTGCTGGCGCGGGTGATGACGGCGTCGTAGCTGGGAAAGTCCAGCGTCAGCAGCCAGCCATCCAGACCCTTGGTCTTGGCTTTTTCGCGCGCGGCTTCGATGGCGCTCTCGCTCATGCCGGCCAACTCGGCGGCGTCGGTCACCGCATGTCCGTAGGCCTGTGCCCCATCCATGACGTTTTCCTCGAACTTTGACTGCAGTTCGGAAAGCCGGAGCGACAGGGTCTTGAAGCGTTCCTTCTGCGCCGCCGGCAGAGCGATTCCCGACAGGCGGAAGTCTCGCAGCGCGTCCTGCACCACTTTTTTGCGGCTGGCGCTGAAGCGTTCGAAGGCCGGGCTGGCTGCGATACGCTCGTAGGCGCGGAACAGTGCCTCATTTTGCGAAACCTCCACGCCGTATTCCGTCACTTTCGGCAGTGCGCTGTTATAGGCGGCACGCCATGCCGGCGTGCTCCAGACCGCGAACAGGTGAGAGAGCGGTCCCCAGCTCTGGCTGATCGCGTCGCTCATCGCCTCCAGCGGTTCGATCAGGGTTTGCCAGTCCGGCGCGTCCTGGGCCAGCAGGGTGTTCAGCAGCTGGCGGTTTTCGGCCAGCGCAGAGTCCAGGGCCTGCAGGGCGCCATCAGGTTGGAGCGTGGAAAACGGCGGAAAGGAGAGCATGTGGAGATCGACGGGCTGAAAGAATGAAAGACCAATCACTATGGCGTTGTCCTTGGCGCGAACAAGCCTTTTGCAATCAATTGAGTGAGAAAAACGCTCTACATTCGATGAAATCGAATGAAATCGACAGATATTTTGTCCTGAATTTGAGGTCACGCACCAAAGCTTGAAAATATGAGGTCGAACAAGGGCTTATTGAGATCTTGGCCGTATGGCAACTCGGCTGTTTTGACGGGATTTCATCTAGTTCACGAACAGTTCAGTGCTGTACTGCCGAAATACATCAATCAAAAACAGTTCGGACGCTGCCCACACCGCCAACAGCGCGACAAAACGCTTTAACAGCCGGATTTATGGTCTAAACTACACCCTCCCTTCGGAACAGTCTCGACGCCCTCCCCAAGGCATTCATCCCCACCGTCTCCCCAGACGGTTTGGACTGTTCCGCTTAAGCCCCTCGGCAACGAGGGGCTTTTTTTTAAGCTCGGGGCGGGATGCGCTGGCATCGGCATGAAGCCCGCGAGCGTAATGCGGAACGAATTCGATCTGGAGACCCCAAGTGACCCTGACCCGGTGGCTGAACATGAGCCTGAAACTGAGCCTGCTGTCTTTCGTGACCGGCCTGCTGCCCGCCTGCAGCGGCCAGAAGCTGCTGAACACCCTGACGCCGGGCACGGGTTACACCCGGGCCAGCAACCTCGTGTTCGACCAGGCTACCGGGCTGAAAGCCGACGTCTATACCCCGACGGGTGCGGTCAATGCGCCGGTGGTGGTGTTCTTCTATGGGGGTCGTTGGAGCGAGGGCAGCAAGGATCTCTACGAGTTTGTCGGTGCCGCGCTGGCCAAGCAGGGCATGGTGGCGGTGGTGCCGGACTATCGTCTGTATCCGAGCGTAAAGTTCCCGGCCTTTGTCGAAGATTCCGCGAAGGCCGTGCGCTGGGCGCATGACAACGCGGTGCGCTACGGCGGCGACGTCAACCGTCTGTTCGTCATGGGGCACAGCGCCGGGGCCTATAACGCCGCCATGCTGGCCACGGACGAGTCGTACCTGAAGGCGGTCGGCGGCTCCCGCACCTGGCTCAAGGGCATGATCGGCCTGGCCGGCCCGTACGACTTTCTGCCCTTCACCGATGCCGACATCAAGGACATGTTCGGGCCGCCGGAGCGCTACGAATCCACCCAGCCGATCAACCACGTGGACGGCAAAAATCCGCCGATGCTGCTGATGCACGGAGAGGACGACCTGGCCGTATTCCCCCGCAATTCCCGCAATCTGGCCCACAAGGTCAGTGCCGCCGGCGGGGTGGTGGAGACCGTGTTCTACACCAAGCTCAGCCATAGCTGGATCGTGGCCACGCTCTCGACGCTGCTGCAGAACCAGTCCGACGTGATGGCTTACACCAAGGATTTCGTGCTGCGCAAAAGCGGCTTGAAGGCCGAGCCGCCGCCATCAGCGACGGAGTCACCGCGCTGAGCCGTCGGCGTCCGGCGAGCCCAGGCCCTTGACCGCAGCGCGCGGATGGTGAGGATGGGCGACTGCAGCACTCGTCCATCCCTCCCTCAGGTGCCTCAAGCTCCAATGACAACCCACAAGCTCGTCCTCCTCCGCCACGGCCAATCGCAGTGGAATCTCGACAATCGCTTCACCGGCTGGGTGGACGTGGACATCACCGAGGCAGGCCGCCAGGAGGCCGTGAAGGCCGGCGAGTTGATGAAGGCCGAGGGGCTGCATTTCGACTGCGCCCACACCAGCGTGCTCAAGCGCGCCATCCGCACCAACTACACCGCACTGGATGTGATGGATCAGATGTGGATTCCCGTCCACAAGAGCTGGCGCCTGAACGAGCGCCACTATGGCGCGCTGCAGGGGCTCGACAAGGCCGAAACCACGGCCAAGCATGGCGAGGCGCAGGTCAAGGTCTGGCGCCGCAGCTACGACGTGCCGCCGCCAGAGATGGCCATCACCGACCCCGGCCACCCCGCCAACGATCCCCGCTACGCCAAGCTCGACGCTGCGGCGCTGCCGGGCACCGAGTCGCTCGCCACCACCCTGGTGCGCGTGCTGCCGTATTGGCACGATCACATCGCCCCGCAGTTGAAGAGCGGCCAGACGGTACTCGTCACCGCCCACGGTAATTCCCTGCGCGCGCTCTACAAGTATCTGAACCAGGTCGCCGAGTCGGAGATTCTGGAGGTCAACATCCCCACCGCCATCCCGCTGCTGTTCGAGCTGGATGCCGACCTCAAGGTGAAGCGCCACCGCTACCTGGGTGACCCCGAAGCCGCGAAGAAGGCGGCCGAAGCGGTTGCGAATCAGGCCAAGGCCAAATAGCCGCCGCGGCGGCCCCACTCAAAGGCGGGGCGGTATCCATTCGCTGAGAAAAGTCTCCCGGCTGATGTCCAGCAGTGCGTGTTCGCCAATCTCGTACGGGTCCGCGTCGTAGCCGATGGCGCGGATCACGTAGCGCGGCGCACCCGGCACTTTTTCCAGCTCGCAGCCCTGCTCGGCGGCGGCGCGGATCGCTTCGGTCAGGGTCATGGCGCGGCGTCCCCGGCCGGGGCATCGAGCGCGTGCCGCAGCAGCGCGCTTCTGGAGACGTAGCGGGTGACAGCCGCGTGCGTGGCGGCGAGCTTCACTGGCGGCGCAATGCCGGCTTCCAGCGCCTCGCTCCAGCGCAGGGCGCAAAGGCACCAGAAATCGCCGGGCTTGAGGCCCGGAAACAGATACTCCGCGCGCGGCGTGCTCAGGTCGTTGCCGCGACCACGGCTGAACGCCAGAAACTCCGCCGTGACCTGCGCGCAAACCAGATGGCGACCGTGGTCCTGCTCGTCGGTCTTGCAGCAGCCGTCCCGGAAAAAGCCGGTGAGTGGTGCGAAGGAGCAGGGCAGCAGCGGGCCACCCAGGATGTTGAGCGCAGGCGAGGTGTTCATGCGCGAAGGGTAGCGGATGACGCCTTTCGCGTTCATTCAGCTTGGCGGTGCATCATGCCTCCCCTCCAGCGCCGCCTTGACGCCGCATGATCACGCTCGATGTCTGCCATCGCACTCAGTACCGCTACGCCAATCCGGTGCAGTTTCTGGAGCACCGGCTGGTGTCGCGCCCGCGCAGCAGCCATGAGCTGAGTCTGCTCGATACCGGCCTCACCATCAGCCCGCCGGCGCAGCTGCGCTGGCTGCACGATGTGTTCGGAAACTCGGTGCTGCGGCTCACTTTTGAGGAGCGTGCGGATACCTTGATGGTCGAGTCCACCTTTCGTGCCGAACACTATCCCGGTGACCCGCAGCAGCTGCTGGTGGACGACGATGCGGTGACCTTGCCATTCACCTACACCGAAGCCGATGCGCTCGACCTCGCGCCGTATCTGCGTCGCCACTACGACGACCCGGAAGGCGCGGTGGCGGCCTGGATGCAGGGTTTCATCGACGAGCATCAGGGCCTCACGCTGGAGGTGCTGAATGCCATGGTGCACGCCATACCGCAGTCGTTTACCTACCAGCGCCGCGACGAACACGGCACCTGGGCACCCACGGTCACGCTGGCGAACCGTGCCGGGTCTTGCCGTGACTACGCCCTGCTGATGATGGAAGCGCTTCGCAGTGTCGGCATCGCCGCGCGCTTTGTCTCCGGCTATCTCTACGACGAGGCTGCCGGCAACGAGGCGGGCGAATTGCTGGGCGGTGGCGAAACGCACGCCTGGTGCGATGTCTATTTGCCGGGTGCCGGCTGGGTGGCCTACGACCCGACCAATGCGCTCGTCGCCGGCCGCAATCTTATCCCGGTCGCCTTTGCCCGCGATCCCTCTCAGGTGTCACCCCTCAGTGGGGATTTCGACGGCCTGGTGGGGGATTACCTCGGGATGGAAGTGAGCGTCACCATCACGCGGGTCTGAGCCGCTCCAGCCAGCCGCGCGCGTCCAGCAGCCGCTGCGCGTCCTCGCTATCCCCGGCAAACCAGGCCGCCGCGCTGCCGAGGATGAAGCTGTATCCCCAGGCATCCATGTCGGCAAAGCAGCGCGCCTGCGAGTAACCGCCGAGCCCTTCGGCGAGCAGGCATTGCAGATAGCAGACTGCGTTCTCCTCGGTGTCGGTGCCGCCGGCATCGGTGTGCAGGGTCGCGCGCCGTTCTGCATCAGCCAGCAGCCAGTGGCAGGCCTCATGCAGCGCCGAATGCACCGGCGTATCGGCGCGCAGATAAAGCCGGTTGCCGATCAGTCCGGCCTCTGACTCACCCCAGTAGCTGCCGGGGATTGGCTCATCCGGTGACACCGCGCGCAGTTCCAGCCCATAGGGCGTGAGCAGGCGATGCAGGGCGCCATTGGGCAGCGCCGCCACCGGGAGCACGGATGAGCTGGAATCCACGTCGGATCAGGCTTCGACGATGAGCTGGTCGCGGCCAGCGCCCTTGGCCTTGTAGAGCAGGTCGTCGGCGCGCCGCATCAGCAGCTTGGCAATGTCGTGCGCAGCTTCGACCGGGTGGGGTGCACAGACTTCGACGAATCCGCCCGAGGCGGTCACCACGCCGCCAGGGCCTCGCGACTCATGCGCGATGCCCAGTTCGGCAATGCCCTTGCGCAGGCTCTCGGCCAGGCGCCGGGCGTCCTCGGGATTGGCGTTGCTCCAGATCGCCACGAACTCCTCGCCACCGATGCGCGCCGCAAAGTCATGTGGCCGGCGCATGCGCGTCGCCAGAAACTGGCCGATGCGACGCAGGCAGGCATCGCCGGCGGGATGACCGTAGCGGTCGTTGTAGGACTTGAAGTCATCGATGTCGAGCACCATCAGTGCCACGTTGCCACGCTCGCGCGCGGCGGCACGCACCATCTGCACGAGGGTGTTGTCGAAATGACGACGATTGGGTAGACCGGTGAGCGGATCATGCAGCGCCAGCATGGCCAGCTGGCGGCGGCGGAACCAGTTCTCGCGCGCCGTGCGCTCCAGCAAATAGCCGCCGGTCGACAGCATGGCGAACAGGATGGTCAGTGACAGTGCGTTGTAAAACGATCCGCTCACGGCGCCGAAGCGGCTGATTTCGGCGGCACTGGCGCCGATCACGATCAGCAGGGCCCAGGGGAAGAACAGCGCAAAGCGCAGCCGCCCCATGGTGTAGACGCCGGCGATGGTGATGGCGACAAAGTCGAACGGCACCACGTAGTCGAAATTGGCACCAATCAACCGTTGTGCAAACAGACCCCCCGAAACGCCGAGCGTGCTCAGGATCAAGGCCGCTGGCAGAAACCGCCGCAGGCGCGGATGGCAGCAGGCGAGACTGATCAGCAGGCTGGGAACCTGGATGCCGAACTGGATCATCCGGCTGATGGGCACGAAAGCCGCCGGCGGCGACAGGAACCACCAGTCGTAAACGGGGGTGAGCGCCACGGCCAGGATGGAGATGACCAGCAAGGACAAGCGGGAGCCCAGACTGTGCCGCTCGTAGGCCTTGCGGAACTCGGGTTCGAGTGCTGGCGCAAAGCGCAGCCGGTTGAGGCCGCCTTGCAGCTCGGGCTCGGACATCGTGGTGATGGGGTGATCGCTTTCTGTTTCGGGCATGCCGCTCCCCGTGAGTTTTTCTCTTCCAGCGATCAGTCTAATCTGCGTGCGCCTGAATCCACTGTATCCCGATCTCCGACATGGCTGCTGAATCGCGCGCTGCGCTTCGTATTGGCATTGACCTCGGCGGCACCAAGACCGAGGCGATCCTGATGGATACCGACTCGCGCATCCTCGCGCGCGAGCGGCTGCCGACGCCGCACGAGGACTACCAGGGGCAGGTCGCGACCATTGCCGAGCTGGTGCGGCGCATGGAGGCCGAGGCCGGGCAGCGCGAGCTGCCAGTGGGTATCGGCCATCCTGGCGCGGTGATTCCCGCCACGGGCCTGATGAAGAACGCCAATTCCCTCTGCCTCAACGGCCAGCCGCTCAAGGCCGACATCGAACGCGCGCTGGGTCGTAGCGTGCGCATGGCCAACGACGCGGATTGCCTCGCGGTCTCGGAGGCCACCGACGGCGCAGCGGCCGGTGCCACCTGTGTCTTCGCGGTGATTCTCGGCACCGGCGTCGGCGGCGGTGTGGTGGTGAACGGTCAGCTTCGGCAGGGCCCCAACGGCATCGCCGGGGAGTGGGGCCACAATCCCTTGCCCTGGCCGCGTGCCGACTGGGACGAAGTGCCGGGGCCTCGGCACTGGGACGGGCAGTTCGGTTCGCTGGAGGCATATCTCTCCGGCCCCGGTCTCGCCGCCGCGCACGCGCGCGAAACCGGCCTGCAGCGCAGTGGTTTCGAGATCGTGGCGGCCGCCGAGGCCGGCGAGGCCGCGGCCGAGCACAGCCTGCAGCGCTACGAACATCGCCTCGCGCGGGCCCTGGCCGTGGTCATCAACATCCTTGATCCCGACGTGATCGTGCTGGGTGGCGGCCTCTCGAAGCTCACCCGTCTCTACACCCAGGTGCCGCAGCAATGGGGCCAGTGGGTGTTCAGCAAGGACATCGTGACCCGATTGGTGCCCGCGCAGCACGGTGACAGCAGCGGCGTACGCGGCGCGGCATGGCTGTGGCCCGCGGCCGCGGGCTGATTCGCGAACTAGCGACGCTGGCTGACGCGACGCTCGACGCCATTGGGGGGCTGCTGCCGACGCCGACGGCGCTCGCTGCGTTCCGGCTCCCGGCGCTCGAAAGCTGGGCGCAGCTTGACAACGGCCTCCTGACGCGAGGCTTCCTTGGCGGAAAACAGCAGCTTGAAGACCACGAACAGCATGAAGGCTACGGCCACCGCGACCATCGCCAGATCGAAAATCCACGAACCCATGTGAAGCTCCTGCTGGAAGACCCCTTTGAGTGTGTCTCCGCGCACCTGAATGACCGCTGGCGTGCTTTTTTGCAGAGCGACGAGTCTAGGCCCGACTCTTGAGGCGGCGACCGCGGTGGAGATTCTTCTCTACACCGGGGCCGGGCCCGGCGGGCTGGACGTGGCAGCCGAGAGCCGCGCGCTCGTCACCGTGAGGCGGTAGATCAGCGTCTGGGTAAAGGTTTTGTAGAAGCGCAGCTGGCTGTCGGTGGCGAGGCCATCCAGCAGCGAGGCGTTGATCTTGAGCGTGAGCACCTGGGTTGCCGCCACCACCGAGGCGGTGCGCTTGACGTTGCTCAAGAGGCCGATCTCGCCAAAGCAGTCGCCCTTGCTGAGCACATGGATGGGCTTGTCGTTCTTCTTCACGATGGCCTGGCCCATGGCCAGGATGTAGAAGGCGTTGTCCATCTCCCCTTCTTCAACGATCAGCCGCCCAGGCAGATAGGTTTTCAGCTGACAGGCCGACAGCACCTCGTCGATCTCGGTTTCGCTGAAGGCATTGAAGAACGACAGGCCGCGCAGCGAGTCGCGGTTTTCGCGGCGGCTGGTCTGGGCGTCGCTCTGGCGCATGCGCTCCAGCTCGCGAGTGAGATCGCTCGCCAGGTCCTTGCCGGACTGGTAGCGGTCCGCCGGCTTCTTGGCCAGCAGGCGCGCAACGATCTGGCCCACATCGCGCGGGATATCCGGCCGCTTGCTTTCCAGCGCCGGCGCCGGCTGGTTACGGATGGCTGCGAACAGGCCCGGCAGATGCGGCGAGAAGAACGGCGTCTCGCCGGTGAGCAGTTGGTACATCACCGCCCCCAGCGCATACAGATCGGAGGTGGGGCCGAGCGGCAGGCGCGACACCTGTTCCGGCGACATGTAGAGCGGCGAGCCGACGGCGTTCATGCCGTCCTCGGTGCGCCGCTCGTTGATCTCGGCAATCGAGAAATCCATGATCTTCGGCACGCCGTCCGAGGTGATCATGATGTTGCTGGGCTTGATGTCCCGGTGCAGCACGCCCTTGCTGTGCGAGTAGTCCAGACCCTTGGCGCATTTGCAGATCACGTCCAGCGCCTTGTCCAGGGGCATTCTCGGCCCGCCCTTGCGGCACCAGGGCAGCAGGGTGTCGCCGTCGACGTACTCCATCACGATGTAGCAGAGGTCCACCTCCATGCCGGCGTCGTAGAGGGCGACGACATTGGGGTGGTTGAGCATGCCGGCGGCGCGCGCCTCGGTGAAAAAGCTGCTGACTGGCGAGTCCTTGCCGCCGAGGTGGCGCGGCTCCTCGCTCAGTTGCAGGGCGATCTTCACGGCCACGTCGCGGCGCACAAAAGGGTCGAAGCCCTTGTAGACCAGCCCGCTCGCGCCCTTGCCGAGCAGTCCGGCAATCTCGTACTTGCCGATCTTGTTGGGCACGCCGCCGCCGAAAAACGGCGAAGCATCGAAGTTGACGAGAGTGGGATTGCTCATGGCGTGACCCGCAGAAATTTGAGCGGGAGCATAGCCCGCAGGCCCGCCCCTGTTCAGAGCTTGCCGGTCAGCCGCCCGTGGACGAAACCGGCGATGGCGCTGATGGCGCGGTCGGCCTCCGGCATCTGGCCGCCATGCAACTGCCAGACATGCCACAGGCGGGGCCAGATCTGCAGCGTCACCGGCACGCCCTGTTTCGTGGCGGCCTGTGCGAGGCGCGTGGAGTCATCCAGCAGCACCTCGTCGGTGCCCACCTGGATGAAGATCGGCGGCAGGCCGGTGAGATTGGCAAACAGCGGCGAGATCGTGGGCGTGCGCAGATCCTGTCCGGCGGCGTAGTCCTTCACCGCCGCGAACATCAGCGGCTTGGTCAGCAGCCACTCCTTCTGCGTCGGCGACTGCATCGAGGCGCTGTCGAGCGCCGCATCGGTGAAGGGCGACAGCAGCACGATACCGGCCGGTTGCGGCAGCGGTTCGGCCTTCAGGCGCAGCGCCAGCGCCAGGCTCAGGCCGCCGCCGGCGGAATCACCGGCGATGACGATCTTGTGCGGCGGAATATCCTGCGCCAGCAGGCCCTTGTAGGCGGCGAGGGCGTCGTCCACGGCCGCCGGATGAGGATGCTCCGGCGCGAGGCGGTAGTCCGGCACGGCCACGCAAACCCTGGCATCGCGCGCCAGCCGCGAGGTGAGGCCGCGATGCGTGCGCGGCGAACCCGTCACATAGGCGCCGCCGTGCAGATACAACACAAAGCCGCGCGCGCCAGCCACCGGGTTGGCCACCCATTCCACCGGCACGCCGCCGAGCTGCCCCTGCGTCACCTTGGTGCCGCGCGCCATCCACAGCAGCTTGGCCAGCTGTTCGAGCTTGGCGCGCGCCGCCGGGCCGATGGGCATGGCCAGCGTCGGGCGCATCACGGCGTGGACAAAGCTGCGCATCAGCAGGGCGCGCAGCGAGAGCGAGGTTTTTTCGGCGGGAGTATTCATGTGGCAAGCGTAGCGTCTTGCGTTTGCGATGCCGCAGGTTTCCGGCACGCAGCGTGAGAAAAAAGTGCGCGGCATCTGCGCGCGCTCCGATTGGGGTCAGCTGAATTTACCCAATAACCATCCGGAAATTTGACAAGGTATTGACGAGGGCTTGTTTACGGTGGAATGACAAGCGGTTCGTATCGCAACCGCGATCTTCCAGGGAGCTGTCCATCCATGTTGCTCGTCCGTACTTCGGTCGCCCTCGCGGCGGCTGCGTTGTGTGTTCCCGTGTTTGCCGATTCCACGCCGGTACTCGATCCCGTGCAGGTGACTGCCAGCCGCGTGCCCGAACCCAGCTTTGCGGTGCCGCAGCCGGTGACGGTGCTGACGGCCGAAGACATCAGCGACAAATCCCCGCAGGTCATGGCCGAACTGCTGCGCGGCCAGCCGGGTGTGTTCTTCCAGCAGACCGGCGCCGGGCAGGGCATGGCGATCGTGCGCGGCCTCAAGGGCTCCGAGGTCCTGCATCTCGTGGATGGCTTTCGTCTCAACAACGCCTTCTTCCGCACGGCACCCTCGCAGTACATCGCGCTGATCGACCCCTACAACATCAGCCAGCTCGAAGTGCTGCGTGGACCCTATGCCACGCTCTACGGCAGCGACGCGATGGGCGGTGTGGTGCAGATCACCACACCTGAAGAGCGCTTTACCAGCGACACGCCGGACTACCGGACCCACGTCATCGGCCACTACGCCACCGCTGATCTCGCCAAGGTGGGCCGCATCTCGCACGCCATCGGCAACAAGACGCTGTCGGTTGCGGGCGGTATCACTACGGCCAGTTACGGCAACCGCGATGTGGGCGGCCGCGCGCAGTTCGCAGACGGCAACGGCAACATCAATTTCGACTCGAAGCGCGCAGGCCCGGCCGAATACACCGCCAGCAGCTACGACGTGAAGGCCATCTACACGCCGGCCCTGGCCCACGAGTTCACGCTGAGCTACCAGCGCTACGACGTGCCCTCCGGCTTCCCCCGTTACAACGAGGTGGTGCCGGGCTCCCGGCCCATCGTGGCGAGCGAGAACCCGGCGCGCTTCGAGTCCGACTACTACAACAGCCGCGAGTTCTTTCACCTGCGCTATCGCTACACCGCACCGCTGGCCTTCGTCGACAGCCTCGAACTGCACCTCGGCCGCCAGGTGGTGGAAGACAATCGCTACGATCGCTTCAAGCCCAACGCCAGCACCGTCCGCGTGCAGCTGGAAGAAAACCGCTCGACACTCGATGGCTTCACCGCCGCCTTGGTCAGCACCACCGGCGCACACCGTCTGAGCTACGGCGTGGAGCTGTATCAGGACCATGTCGACAGCAGCATCCTGCGGCAGAACAACGGTGGCGCGTTCACGCCCAGCAGCGCGGGCAATCTCGCCTTCAAGAGCCGATTCCCCAACGGGGCCGAGAGCGACAACTACGGCGTGTATCTGGCCGATGCCTTCAGGGCCACCGACCGCCTGCTGCTGGATGTGGGGGTGCGCGGCAACCGCACCCACACCACGCTGCCGGTCGCGCCCGAGTCGGATCGCACCACCGGCTTCGAGGCCAGGAGCACCGACTACTCGGCACAGGCCGGCCTGCGCTATGCCATGGCGCCGCAGCTGGCCTACACGCTGAACGCGGGTCGCGGCTACCGCGCGCCCAACGTCAACGACCTCGCCGCCGTCGGCAGCCGCAGCAACAACCGCTATGTGGTGGGCAACCCGGACCTGAAGCCCGAGACCATCAACAGCCTCGACACCGGTTTCAAGTGGCAGAGCCGCGACTGGCATGGCGAGGCGGTGGTGTTCTACTCGAAGTACGACAACCGTATCGACCTCATCAGCAATGCCGTGCCGCGCGGCACCGGCGAGTGCCCGGCGACCGGCGAGAGCAACGACTGCTCGCAGAACCGCAACATCCAGAAAGCCGAGTACTACGGCTTCGAGGGCGCACTGCGGCACCGCCTGAATGCTGATCTCACCGTCTACGGCACGCTCAACTACGTGCGCGCCGAGAAGACCGTGAACGGCCTTACCGAGCCCGGCAACCGCGTGCCCCCGCTCAACGGCGTGCTGGGACTGGAGTGGAAGCTCAAGCCCGCCATCGTCATCGAACCCTCGGTGTGGATGAATGGCACCCAGGATCGTCTCGACAGCGTCGACAAGGCCGACAACCGTATCGCCCAGGGCGGTACCGCAGGCTTTGCGGTGGTGAACCTGCGCGCGGGCTGGACGCCCAACGACACCTACAAGCTGCAACTGTTCGGCGAGAACCTGCTGGATAAAAGCTACCGCGAGCACGGCAGCGGTATCGATGGTCGCGGTCGTGGCGTGGGCGTGACGGCCGAAGCGCACTTCTAGTCGCATCGCTGGCGATCTAGCGATCTGGCGGTCATGCGGCAGCGATAAGCTCGCCGCATGACCGTTTTTTGTTTGGCCCGCCGATGACCGCTGCGCTTGCCCAAGCCCTGGCACGCGCCCGCGCGGCCGAGTATGCAGGCCGCATCGGCGAGGCTTACGAAGCCCTGCTCGCCGCCCCCGACCTCGCCCTGAGGCCCAACGCGGGCACCACCGCGCTGCTGGGATTTCTGCACCGCTACGCGCCACGGCAGCGACACGCCGAGGTGGATGCCGTGTGGTGCCGCGCGCTCCACGAGGTGTGGGCGCGCCCGGCAGATCTCGCACTGCCCATCGCGGGCTACCTCGCCCGCGACACGTCCATCGCCGCCGCCCTGCAAGGCACCGTGCCGGCAGACCTCCCGCAGCAGCTTGAAAACGATGCCCTGTTCCACGCCCTGCTGCGCAGTACCGTGATCCCGGATCCGCAGTGGGAGCGGCTGCTGCAGGCGCTGGTGCAGGCAGCCATTTCGGCCGGATTGCACACGCCGACGCCCCAGCTCACGGAGACGCTGGCGCTCTGGGCCTGGCTGAGCGAGCGGGTGGCGCTACCGGCCACCGAGCCCGCAGGAGCCGGACTGCATGCACCGTGGATGGCGGCCGCCCACAGCGGCCAGGCCTCCAGCGCGGTCGCCATCGCGCTCGTGGCGCTGGTGACCGCACTCGACCCCGAGGCCTGGGCCGTGCACAGAGCGCAGTGGCCGGATAGCGACATGGTACGCCGGCTGCTGAACGAGCCGCTGCAGGAAGCTGCCCTCGCCAGCGCATGGCCCGCACCAGCGGCGCGGGATGCAGCCGTGGCGGCGCACTACGAAGCCGCACCCTATCCCCGCTGGCAGCGGGAGCCGCTGGGCCTTGCCGTGATGCTGCCGCCCGCGGTGGCCCGCAAGATTGCCAGCCTGCGCCAGCCGGCGGTTCTGATCGCGGGCTGCGGCACCGGACAGCAGCTGTTCGTCGCGCACGACACCTATCCTGGTGCCCGGCTGACGGCGCTGGATCTTTCGCGCCGCAGCCTCGCCTATGCGCAGCGCCAGTGCGAGGCGGCCGGGCTGCCGGTTTCAGCCTGGCATTGCGCAGATCTCGTCGACTTTGATGCTGGCGGCGCCCGCTTTGCGGTGGTGGAGTGCATCGGCGTGCTGCATCACCTGCTCGACCCGGCCGCCGGCTGGCGTGCGCTGGCGGCCCGCACCCAAGGGGGTGGCCTGCTGCACGTGGCGGTCTACAGCCGACGCGCCCGTGCCCCGGTCACCGCCCTGCGCGAGCGGCTGCTGGCCGGCGGACGGGTGCCATCCCAGGTGGACGTGCGGGCGCTGCGCTCCGCCTTGCTCTCTGGCGCCTACGGTCCGCTGCCACCGGCCATCGCCCATTCGGTGGATTTCTACTCCTGGAGCGGCTGCCGCGATCTGCTGCTGAACGCCCGCGAGCGCGTCTACGACCTGCCGGAGATGGTGGCCGAGGCGCGCGCAGCCGGCTTTGACTGGCTGGCCTTGCAAGCGCCACCGGCGGTGGCCGAAGCCGCATCCCGGCAGTTTGGTCGGCCGGCGGAGCAACTCACGGTGGCGCAGTGGCATGCTTTCGAGGCCGTGCAGCCACAGAGCTTTGGCGGCATGTTCGAGGCCTGGTTTCTGCGCCGACCGGGGGCATGAAAAAGGCCCGCTTGCGCGGGCCTCGGGTGCAGTGGGGTGTTGTCTCAGGTGCCGATGGTGCCGCCATCCTTGCGGGTGACCACCAGCGTGGCCGAGCGCGGGCGCGCGGTCTTGCTGCCGGTCTTGGTGGCATCTGCACGGTCGTATGGCCAGTTGCTGGTGTACTTGCCGGGGTCGGCAAGGTTGGCCACCGTCGTCTCTTCGCCCGGGTGCTGGATGTTGACGAACATCGTCTTGCCATCCGGCGTGATGTCGATGCCGGTCAGCTCGCACTGCGAGGGACCCACCAGGAATCGCTTGATCACCGGCGGCGTGTTCATGTCGGTCGGGGGGATCGTGACCAGCATCTGGTTGTTGCAGAGCAGGCCCATTTCGTTGGCGTGCGGGTTGTCGGTCTGGATCCACAACAGCCCGTTCTGATCGGCCCAGAGACCATCCGGCGAGGCAAAGTCGTTCTCGGCGGTGAGTTGAGAGACATTGTTGACGGCGTTGGTGGCGGGCGCGCCGAACACCGAGATCGTCCAGCTGAAACTGGTCGCGGCCGGGTCGCTGCCGGTTTCGCGGATGCGCAGGATCGAACCGAAGGCGTTATTGACGCGCGGGTTCACGGCATCCACGCCGGGGTTGGTGCCCACGCCACGGTTGGTGTTGTTGGTGAGGGCCACGAACACGTCGCCGGTCTTGTGATCCACCGTGCACCATTCGGGGCGGTCCATCTTGGTCGCACCCACGGTGTCGGCAGCGCTGCGGGTTTTCACCAGCACTTCGGCCTGGTCGGCAAAGCCATTGGCGGCGGTGAGGCCGTTCTGGCCGAACACCAGCGGAATCCAGGTGCCGGTCGAGCCGCCGGCGGGGTCGAACTTGGCCACGAACAGGGTGCCGTCGTTCAGATACTTGTCACCAGCCGCGAAGCCGCGCGTGGCATCGGCTGCATCCCAGGCCTGGGTGGGCACGAACTTGTACATGTATTCAAAGCGCGAATCGTCACCCTGGTAGAAGGCGAACTTCTTGCCGGGGGTGATGATGGAGGGATAGGCGCACTCGTGGGCCATGCGGCCGAAGGTGGTGCGCTTCACCGGCGTGGTGGCGGCGTTGACCGGGTCGATCTCCACGACCCAGCCGAAGGTGTTGGCTTCGTTGCGGTAATCGGCCGTGGCGTCCGCACCCTTGGGGTTGAGCTCCCAGCGGGCGAAGCGGTCATCGGTGCCGATGCCCGCCAGTGTGGTGCTGGCGCTGGCCCAGCGGTAGCTTCCGGCCTGGCTCTTGACGATGCCGTAGCGCGAAGACTCCACCGGCGGCGTGGCCGTGCTGGCGTTGTCGAAGTAACCGGCCCAGTTTTCCTCGCAGGTGAGGTAGGTGCCCCAGGGCGTGTAGCCATAGGCGCAGTTGTTGAGCGTGCCGCGGCTCTTGGTGCCGTCCGGCGAATACTTGGTCTTCACCCACTTGCTGCCGGCCACCGGGCCCGCCAGCTTCATTTCCGTCTCGGGCGTGATGCGGCGCGAGATCGTGGAGCCGCTCACCACCGCGAACTTGCCGCTCGCGTTCCTGGCGATCTCCACCAGGCCCACGCCGTGGGCGTTGATCTCTTTCACCACCTCGTCCGGCACCGAGCGGTAGGTGATCTTCACGTCCGGCTTGGTCGAGTCCGGCGCTTCAGACTTGGACGTGGGGCCGTTGGCGTGCAGGAACTGCTGGTTGATGTTCTCGAAGTTGATGGCGAGGATGCCGCGCGCGCTGCCGTTGGGGTCGAGCGCACCGGCGGCGTTGAGGCCGTAGTAGTACATGCCGTCGTGGTGGTCGCCCGAACGGGTGGCCATTTCGTCGCCGGTGATGGCCTCCAGGGCCTTGTCGCCGCCCGCGCCGTTCAGCAGATCGCCGGTGGCGAACAGCACCGAGGCGCTGTAGTCCTCCGAGAGAGAAACCTTGTCGGCCAGGCTGCGGGCGATGCTCTTGGCACCCACGACCGGGGCGAGATTGACGCCGTCGCTGTTGCAGGCGGCCAGCGTGGTGCCGGCAAACGTCGCCGTGATGGCGGCCGAAAGACCGCCGCGCATGACCTCGCGGCGGTTCAGGGCCTGGGTCAGCACATTGCCGAAGTAGTTGGGGGAGTTAAGAACGTCACCGTGGTCGACGTTTTCGACGTCGTGGAGGTCATCGGACATGATTCTTCCTTGATGGAGGGTTGGGGCTTGAAATGGGGCTGACGGAGCCTAGTCAGGCCTTGTGAAGGTCCGGCGAAGGTTTTGTGACAGACCCTTCATCAGGAGGCGGCCCCCACTTTTGGCAGCCCCGCCGGCGCGGGACTAGAATCCGCGTCCCTCCCGGCAGGCCTCTCCTTCATTGGACGCATCCCACCCCGCCGTTCAGGTCGTCGTCTCGCCTGATCCGCTGACCCACCAGTTCCAGGTCCGGCTCACGCTGGATGCGCCCCCGGACTGCGTGTTCCGCCTGCCGACCTGGATTCGCGGCAGCTATCTGGTGCGGGATTTCGCCAAGCATGTTTTTGACCTGGCGGCCGAGCGGGATGGCGCAGCACTGCCCATCGAGCGGCTGGACAAGTCCAGCTTCAGGGTGCGGGCAGCGGCCGGCCCGCTGACGCTGCGCTATGGCGTGCACGCGCTCGACGAATCGGTGCGCAAGGCGTACATCGACACCCGGCGCGGATTTTTCAACGCCAGCTCGCTGGTGTATTGCCCGGCCGGGTTCGAGCGCCAGGCCTTTGTGCTGCATCTCGAAAGGCCGACCGTCGAAGCGGCGCAATACTGGCAGGTGGCTACATCCTTGGTGGCGGTCGATACCGACGCCGCCGGTTTTGGCCGCTACCGCGCCGCCGATTACGAGACGCTGATCGACTCACCGGTGGAAATGGCGGCGTTCCAGCGCGTGGACTTCGTTGCAGGGGGCATACCGCACACCCTGACGCTCTCCGGCCGGGTCGATGTCGATCATGGCCGGCTGGCGCAAGACCTCACCGCCATCTGCAGTGCCCAGCGCGCCTTTTTCGGCGACGAGCCCGCCATGCCGCGCTACTGGTTTCTCACGAACGTGACCGCGAGCAGCTATGGCGGGCTGGAGCATCGCGAGTCCACTGCCCTGGTGTGCAGCCGCAACGACCTGCCGCGCCCCGGCAGCAGCGGCCTCAGCAAGGAATACCGGACGTTTCTCGGCCTGTGCAGCCACGAGTATTTTCACCTGTGGAACGTCAAGCGCATCACGTCGCAGGCCTTTGCCGAGAGCGATCTGCAGGGGGCGGCCTACTCGCGCGACCTCTGGCATTACGAGGGCGTCACCAGCTACTACGACGATCTCTTTCTGCGTCGCGCGGGGCTGATCGACGCCGCGAGCTATCTCGATCTGGTGGCAGAGGCTGCAACACGGCTCGAACGTACGCCTGCACGTCACATTCATACGCTGGCCGATGCCAGCTTCGAGACGTGGATCAAGTACTACCAGCCGGACGAGAACAGTCCTAACGCCAGCACCAACTACTACGTCAAGGGCGCGCTGGTCGCGCTCTGCCTTGACCTCAAGCTGCGCCGCGACAGCACCACCTCGCTCGACGAGGTGATGCGCGCGCTCTGGCAGCGCTACGGTCGCATCGACCAGCCGGCGCCAGAAGGCGCGCTGGAAAGCCTCGCCGCCGAGTTGTCGGGCCTGGATCTCAGCGCGTTCTTCAATGCTGCCCTGCGCGGCACCGACGAGCTACCGCTGGCCGAGACGCTGGCGGACTTCGGCGTGCTGGCCGAGCGCCGCGTCGCCGTCAGCGACAGCGATGGCGGCGGTCGCAGTCATGGCACCCCCGTGCGCTGCACCCTGGGCTGCAAGCTCAAGGCCGATGGCAGCGTCGCCCACGTACTCCGCGGCTCGCCCGCGCAGGCCGTCGGGCTTGCTGCGGGCGATGTGCTGGTGGCGCTCGACGGTTTCAGCGTCTCGGCCGGCAATCTGGCGCGCCGCCTGCAGGCGCTCACGCCGGGCAACCCGGTGGAACTGCTCTGGTTCCGCAGCGATGAACTGCTGCGCGCCCTGGTGGTGCCAGCGGCTGCCCCAGCCGATACCTGGACGCTCACGCTGATCGACGCCCCCAGCCCTGAGGCGGCCCTGCGTCGCCAGCACTGGTTACAGGCTTAGAGGACTCCGCTCATGGCCATCGAACGCGAAAGCCTGCCGCCACATTTCTCCGCCATTGCCGAGCGTGAGGTGCAAAGCCTGGGCGCGCTGTTCGATGCCCGGGTGCTGCGCAGCCCCGGAGCCGTCGCTTGCCGCTGGTTCGATCGCGACGCTCACCAGTGGCAGAGTCTGAGCTGGTCGGCGCTGGACGCCCGGGTGCAGGCCATCGCCAACGCGCTGGCACCGCTGCAACTGCCGGCGGGTTCGCGCGTGGCGCTGATGCTGGATAACGGCCCGCAGTGGCTTGCCACCGAGCAGGCCATCCATCGGCTCGGTCTGGTCAGCGTCGGCATCTATCTGGCCGATACGCCGCGCAGCGCGGCGCATGTGCTGGCTGATTCCGGCGCTGCGGTGGCCTTCTTTCGCGACGGCGCACAGTGGTCGGCCATTGCGGCCGAAGACCCTTTGCCTGCGCTGCAGCAGGTGGTGCTGACCGGCGGTGTCGCGGCGGCGGACGATGCGCGAGTGCGGTCGCTGGAGGATTTCCTGGCGGCGGCAAGCCCTGAACCGGCCCGTGCCATGCCGGCCGCTACCGACCTCGCGAGCCTGGTCTATACCAGCGGCACCACGGGCCGCGCCAAGGGCGCGATGATGAGCCACGGTGCTTTTCTCGCCAATGTGTTCGCCTGCGAGCGGGCATTTGGCAGCGGGTCGGATGTGGTGAAGCTTTCGCTGCTGCCGCTCTCCCACTCCTTCGAGCGCGTCGCAGGCTGGTATCACGCCGTGCTGGTGGGGGCCGAGACGGCGTTCTCGCGCGGTGCCGAGCACCTGGCCGAAGACCTGCTGCACATCCGCCCCACCGCCCTGCTGGCCGTGCCGCGGGTCTACGAACGGCTTTACGCCAAGATCGCCCAGACGCTGGAAGACGGCCCGCTGCACCACCGCGCGCTGTTCCACCTGGCGGTGAGCGACACCACGCGGCGGTTCTCGCGCCGGCTGACCGGGCGGCTGGTCACGGCGGTGCAGCAGCGCTTTGGCGGCCGACTGCGCATGGCGGTCAGCGGCGGCGCGCCGCTGTCGCCCGAGATTGCCCGGGCCTTCACTGCGCTCGGCGTGCCGCTAATACAGGGATATGGGCTCACCGAGGCCGGCCCCGTGGTCAGCGTCAATCGCCTGGACGAGCAGGGCGATGCGGATTCCGCCGGACAGGTGCTGGACAACGTCGAAACGCGTGTCGGCCCCGATGGCGAGCTGATGGTGCGCAGTCCCGCGCTGATGCAGGGCTACTGGGGCAACCCCGAGGCCACCGCGCGGGTGCTGGATGAAAACGGCTGGCTGCACACGGGCGACAAGGCCTCGCGGCTCACGGTTGACGAGCTGGTGCTCACCGGCCGGCTCAAGGATGTGCTGGTGATGAGCACGGGGGTGAAAGCCTGCCCGGCCGAAATCGAGTCCCGCCTGACGGGCGAGCCCCTGTTTGAGCAGGCGCTGGTGCTGGGCGAGTCACGGCCCTACCTGGTGGCGCTGCTGGTGGCCGAGCCCGCGCAGCTGGAGGCACTGAAGCGCTTCGTGGCCTACAACGCCGATGACGGCGAGAGTGCGGCGAATCTGGAGCGCGCCCTGCTGCAACGCTGTCGCGCCCAGCTGGCCGACCTGCCGCACAGCCACCAGCTTGTGCGCGTGGCGCTGGTGCCGGCGTTCACGCTCGCCAACGGACTCGTCACCAGCACGCTCAAGCTCCGGCGTGCGGCCATCACCAAAAGCCATGCCGCCGTGATCGACTCGCTATACGAAGGCCACTGCAGCACCTTCAAGAGTGATTGCGCCTGCAACGTCGAGATGCGGGCGGACTGATCTTCCGCTCACTCGTCGAAGAGCCAACGCGCCGTCACCGCCGCCAGTGCGGCCCCCAGGCACTGGGCCAGCACAAAGCCGACGATGCCGGATGGGTGAATGCCGGCAAAGGTATCGCTCAAGGCCCGCGCGACCGTCACGGCCGGATTGGCGAAAGACGTCGATGCCGTGAACCAGTAGGCGGCAGTGATGTAGCTGGCCACCAGCGCCGGCACCTGGGCTGCCGACTGCCGCAGGCCGCTGAGAATGGTGAGCAGCAGTCCGAACGTGGCTACCGCCTCGGCCAGCCATTGCGCCCCGCCACCGCGGAGATGCGTTGAGGTTTGCACGATGGGCAGCGCGAACATGGCATGCGTGAGCCACACTCCCAGCACGGCACCCGTCAGCTGCGCCGAGGCGTAGGCGGGCCATATTCTCCAGGGCCGCTCGCCCCGGGCGCAGAACACGGCCGTGACCACGGGGTTGAAATGCGCGCCGCTGATGGGGCCCAGCAGGGTGATCAGCACATACAGGCCGCAGCCGGTGGCAAGGCTGTTGGCGAGCAGGGCGATGGCGGTGTTACCCCCTGCGAGCTGCTCGCCCATGATGCCGCTGCCCACCACCACGGCCAGCAGCAGGCCACTACCCAGCGCTTCGGCCAGCCATTGCCTCGCCGTGGCGCGCGGGCCGCTCACGTCAGCGACTTGCGCATGCACGCGGCGCTGCTGGGGCACAGGTTGCCGAACTCGGCCAGCAGGCGCAGGCCCGGTGGTGCGGCCTCACGCGGCACGCGCTGGTAGCCGGCGCGGGCAAAAAACGCTTCAGCGGTGGTGGTGAGCAGGAACACGGCTTCTGCACCCTGCGCCTTGGCGCTGCTCTCGATACGCTCCATCAGGCGGTGCCCCAGCCCCTGACCCTGCGCGCGTTCGGCCACCGCCAGCGAGCGCAGCAGACGTGCGGAGCCGCTGCCCTCCATGCCCACCACGCCCAGCAGCTGGCTGTCTTCGGCCAGCAGGAAATCCGTCATGTGCGCGGCGTCGAGGTCGGCGACGGGCAGCAGGCTGGCCTCCAGCAGTGCGCGGACGGCGGGAAAATCGCTGGCTTGGGCGCTGCGAAGGGTGACGGGCACGCGGCGTGCTCTGGTCATGCGGGTGCTGCGGACGAAAACGGGCGCGAAGGATGTCAGGTTTGGCGGCCGATTTGCTGGGTCTGCTGGCCGAGTGTCAGGCGGTCGAGCGTTTCGAAGGGCAGGGCCGCAAACAGCTCGATGCGGCGTTTGAGGATGCGGAAAGCGTCCTTGAAGGCTTTTCGCTGGGCGGCTTCGTCACCGGCGGCCGGTGGGTCCTCCACGCCCCAGTGTGCAGTCATCGGCTGGCCCGGCCAGTACGGACATTGCTCACCGGCCGCCGCATCGCAGACGGTGAAGATGAAGTCGAGCGCCGGAGCGCCGGGGGCCGCGAACTCATCCCAGCTTTTGCTGCGCAGGCCGGCCGTTGGCAGGCCGTACGCGGCGAGGGTTTCCAGCGCCAGCGGGTGCGGCTCGCCCTTGGGCCTGCTGCCGGCCGAATAGGCCTTGAACCGGCCGCCGCCGATGCTGGGATGGTTGGCCAGCGCCTCGGCCAGGATGGAGCGCGCCGAGTTGCCGGTGCAGAGAAAGAGAATGTTGAAGGGGCGGTGGCTCATGTCGTTTCCGGTTCTGGGGTGGGGGTGCTGCCCGATCAGCAGCAGCCGCTGGCGGGCGCGCAGCCGCCCTTGCTGACCCTGGGTTTGGCAGCGACCGGCATCGCAACGACGGCTTCCGTCGGCCGCGCTGAGGCGCAGCAGTCGGCGGCACCGCTGGCGGTGGCGTGGTTGAAGACCGGGATATCACTCAGGGTGTGGTAGTGCTCCCAGGCGATGCCCTGTGGATCGGTGATCCAGTGTTTGTCCGGCTCGGCGTAGCAGCAGGCGGTGCTGTCTTCCACCACGGTGGTGAGGTCGGCGCTGGCCGCGCGCTCTCGCAGGGCGAGCAGTTCGCTCGCCTCATCCACCTGGAAGCCCAGATGGTCGATACCCGGCGTTGCCCCGCGAGCCGAAATGGCGAAGTTGAGGCGCGGGTCGTCCAGCATCCACTTGGCATAGTCGGGCTTCTGCACCGTTGGCTCGGCGCCGAACAGCTTGCGGTAGAAAGCGAGGCTGGTGTCGAGGTGGTCGACGGCGAGGTGTACGTGAAAGCGCTTCATGCGGCTTGCTCCGGTGGGGCGGGACAGCAGACGGTTTCCACCGCGCAGGGCGCGCCCTGGCAGCAGTGTTCGGTGAGGTAGGCCATCAGCCCATTCATCTGCGCGTAGTCGGCGCGGTAGATGACGTAGCGGCTATCACTCCGGCTGCTGATGAGGCCGGCATGGCTGAGTTCCTTGAGGTGAAACGACAGGGTGGCGGGGGCGGTGCCCAGCGCGTCGGCGATGCGGCCGGCCGCCAGCCCCTCCGGCCCGGCCTGCACCAGCAGGCGATAGGCGGCGAGGCGGGTTTCTTGCGCGAGGGCGGCCAGCGCAGTCACGGCGTCATTGATTTCCATGTTTTGATAATAATCGAAATATAAGGAAAATAGGCCTGCCCTCTTGTTTTTGTGCAGTGCAGCAATCATTGATGAGGCCTAGACGTTTCGAGTGCCGATATGGCTATCCATTCTTTGGCGCGCTGGTTTCGCCGCGTGCCGCCCGACACTTTCAATGCCCGGTTGGCAGACGGCCTGGCGGTACAGGTGGGCTTCGTCAATCCGTCGCACGCGCCCCGATTCACGGCGGGCTACGCCCAACTCTCCGAGCAGTCCCGCCGCATGCGGTTTTTCGGGCAGATCAGCTCGCTCTCGTCCCGGCAGCTGGAGTTTCTCACCCAGCCCGATGGCCGCAACCACATCGCCTACGCCGCCATCGACCTCTCGCAGCCGCAGGAGCCCGGCATTGGCGTCGTGCGGGCCATCCGGCTCGACGCTGACTCCCGGATTGCGGAGATGGCGCTCACCGTCCTCGATGCCTACCAGCATCGCGGCGCGGGCCTGCTGCTGCACGCCGCGGTGCATGTGCATGCGGCTGGCGTCGGCATCGAGCAGCTGCTCTACGACGTGTCGGCCGAAAACCAGCGCTTCATCCAGCACCTGCTGGCGCTGGGTGCGGTGAAGGTGTCGCAGGATCACCACATCGTGCGGCTGCGCTTGCCGGTGATGGCCAAGCCCGACCAGCTCACCATCGATACGCCCACTGCCGAGCGCTTTCGCCAGCTGCTCAGGGTGGTGTTGTCGGCGGTAACTGCCGAGCAGTCCTTCGCGTGAGCCAGGCGGTGAGCAGCAGGGCGGGCAGGCCGATGAGCGCCGTGCCGGTGAAGAACCAGGCGTAGCCCGGCATCGGTCCGCTCACGGCCTGCAATGCTTCCACCGCCGCACCCGAGAAGCCCTTCAGCGTCTTGCCCAGCAGGGCATAAAACGAAGACAGCAGCGCGTATTGCGTGGCCGTGTAGCCCAGCCCGATGAGGCTCGACATGTAGGCCACGAGTGCGGTGCCGGCAAAGCCGGTGGCGAAGTTGTCGATCACCATCGCGCTGGTGAACCAGAGGATGTCCGGTCCATGCCAGGCCAGCGCCGCAAACGCGAGATTGCTGGCCGGGCCCAGCACCGCACCCGCCAGCAGCGTCGGCACAAAGCCGAAGCGCACCGCTGTCAGACCACCTGCCGCAATGCCCGCCAGCGTGGCCACGAGGCCAAACGAGGAGCGCACCGCGCCGACGGTCTCCTTGGCCAGACCCAGGTCGGCGTAGAAGGGATTGGCCATCGGACCCAGCACGAAATCCGGCAGCCGGTACAGGCTGATGGCAGCCAGCATGAGCAGCGCCGAGGTGCCGTGCTGCGCAAAGAACAGGCGCAGGGGATGGATGATCATCTCGCTGAGGCCGCGCAGCGTCAGCAATGGCGCGGCCCCCTGCACGGCCGAGCCCGGCGGCTCGTGCGCACGCCAGGTGGCGACGAGACCGAGCGCCATCAGTGCCGCCATCCACTGGTACGACACCACCCAGCCCACTTGCGCGGCGAGGATGAGGATGAGCGCATCGGTGATGAGCAGCGCCGCCCGGTAGCCGAGTTGCGCGGCGGCGGTGAGCAGGGCCTGTTCCTCGCCATTGCCGGCACTCTCGATGCGCCAGGCGTCGATCACGATGTCCTGCGTCGCCGCCGCAAAGGCGGTGACCAGCGCCAGCAGCGCAAACGGGGTCAATCCACCGGCCGGCGTCAGCCAGGCCATGGCCAGCAGGCCCGCGATCACCAGCAGCTGCGAGAGCGCCATCCAGCTGCGGCGACGGCCCAGGAACCCGAGCAGCGGCGCGTCGAAACGGTCCACCAGCGGTGCCCACAAGAACTTGCTCGAATACGCCAGGCCCACCCAGGCCAGATAACCGATGGCCGCGAGCGAGGTGCCTTCCTCCCGCAGCCAGTAGCCCAGCGTGTTGCCCACCAGCATGAAGGGCAGGCCGCTGGCGAAGCCCAGCGCCAGCATCGCCGCGATCTTGGGCCGCGACAGCGCCCGCAGGACGCCGCGCCAGCCCAGCGCCTCAGCTTGCATAGTCGACAATGAGCGGTGCGTGGTCGGAGAACCGCTGCGCCTTGAAGACGCTGGTGCGTTTGATGCGGTCTTTCAGCTGCGGCGAGACGATCTGGTAGTCGATGCGCCAGCCCACGTTGTTCTCCCAGGCGTTGCCGCGGTTGCTCCACCAGGTGTACAGCTCACCTTCCAGCTCGGCGTGTAGGTGCCGGGCGGCATCCACCCAGCCCGTCGCCAGCATGGCGCTGAACCACTCGCGCTCGTGCGGCAGAAAGCCCGAGTTCTTCCGGTTGCTCTTCCAGTTCTTCAGATCGCGTTCGGTGTGCGCGATGTTCCAGTCGCCGCACAGCACCACCTCGCGGCCGCTGGCAGCCAAGGCTTTGAGGTGTGCGGGGAAGATCTTCAGAAAGCGATCCTTGCTCTCCTGCCGCTCCGGCCCGGCCGAGCCAGACGGCAGATATAGCGAAATCACCGAGAGATTGCCGAAGCGGGCCTCAAGATAACGCCCCTCGTCGTCGAACTCGGGCGCGCCGAGACAATCCACGAAATCATCCGGTGTCTTGCGGCTGTAGATCGCCACGCCTGCATAGCCCTTTTTCTGCGCGCTGTGAAAACGCCGCGCCCAGCCCTGCGGGTGAAAAATCGCATCGGCCAGGTCGTCCGGCTGCGCCTTGGTCTCTTGCAGGCAGACCACATCGGCGTCCGTGGTGGCCAGCCAGTCGAAGAAGCCTTTCTTGGCCGCGCTGCGCAGGCCGTTGCAATTGAGCGAGATGATGCGCATGGAGGCTGGGCGATAATCAGGGGAGTCCCCCATTTTTGCATGCCATGCACCCTCACCAAACCGCCTTCCTCGAACTCGCCCTCGAACACGAGGTGCTCAAGTTCGGTCGCTTCACACTCAAGTCGGGTCGTGTCAGCCCGTATTTCTTCAACTTGGGCAAGATCAGCTCGGGTGCCGCCATGGCCAGGCTCGCCAGGGCGTATGCCGAGGCCATCACCCGCAGCGGGGTCGAGTTCGACACCCTGTTCGGCCCCGCCTACAAGGGCATTCCGCTCGCGACGGCCGTGGCCTATGCGCTGAGCGAACAAGGCCGCGACGTGCCCTACGCCTACAACCGCAAGGAGGCCAAGGCCCACGGTGAGGGTGGCACCCTGGTGGGCGCGCCGCTTGCAGGGCGCAAGGTGTTGATCGTGGACGACGTGTTGACGGCCGGCACAGCGCTGCGCGAAGCGGTGGCGATGATCCGCGCGGCGGGTGGCGAGCCGGTGGCGGCGGTGATCGCGCTGGATCGCATGGAGCGCGGCACCGGCGAGAAGTCGGCGGTGGCGGAGATGGAGGCGGATACCGGCGTCAATGTGGTGGCGCTGGTGTCGGTGCGGGAAATCCTGGCGTATCTGTCGATGGGGCACGGGGGTGGGGCAACCGAGCCACAGACCATCGATGCGATGCGCGAATACCAGGCCCGCTACGGCGTAACATGAGGTGGTGGTTTCGGCTCGAGGACAAGCCCTGGGGGAATCGACATGTGGGATCAGACCACCATTAAATTGACTGCGCTGGCGCTGGCATTTGCCGTGGTGTCGGTGGCCCAGGCTGCCGGTGAATCGAAAGCGCTGTATCGCTGGGTGGACGAGAACGGTCAGGTGCACTATGGCGACAAGGTGCAGCCGAGCGAGGCCAAGCGCGGCCGCGAGGCAATCAAGAACGGCGTGGTCACCAAGGTGATCCCGCGCGAACTCGCGGGTGCGGAGCTGGAGCAGGCGCAGGCGCGCATCGCTGCTGAAAAAGCGGCCGAGGAGGCCCGTCAGCAGCGCATCGCCCGTGATCGCTACCTGGTGCAATCGTTCAGCAGCGTGGCCGACCTGCAGGCGGCGCGCGAGGAGCGGCTGGCAGCGCTCGACGCCCGCGCGGTGCTGGCGCAGACCGCCGTCACCGAAAACGAGAAAACCCTGGCGGACTTGCGCGCGCGCACCGTCAGCAAGGCCGGTGAGGCTGCACTCAAGAAGCAGATCCAGAGCTTCGAGTCCTCCCTGATCGAGAACATCCAGAGCGTGCGCAAGCTGCGCGAGGAACGTGCCCTCACCGAAACCCGCTATACCGCGGATATCGAGCGCTTCAAGGCCCTGCGCGCGGGCACCATTCGCTTCGGCGACTAGCGCTTGGCCCCGCAGTTCGTCCTCGCCTCGCGCTCACCGCGTCGCGTCGCCTTTTTGCGCGAGGCGGGTTTCCATTTTTCCATCGACCCTGCCGACGTGCCCGAAATCCCGGGCCCTGGTGAGGCCGCTGCCGACTATGCGCGGCGCGTCGCAATGGCCAAGGCCGAGGCTGCCGCGCACGCTGCGCCGCGCCTGGTCTCGCTGGGGGCCGATACCGATGTGGTGCTGGATGGCCGCATCCTCGGCAAGCCGGCGGATGCCGACGATGCGGCTACCATGCTCGCCGCCCTCTCGGGCCGCAGTCACCAGGTCATCAGTGCCGTGGCGCTGGTACAGGGGCCGCGCCGCGAGACGGTGCTGACCGTCACCGACATCGATTTCGTGCGGCTCTCGGCCGAGGATATCGCCCGATACGTGGCGAGCGGCGAGCCCATGGGCAAGGCCGGTGCCTATGCCATCCAGGGACTGGCGGCGCGCTTTGTGCGGCGTCTCGGCGGCAGCTACACCGGCGTGGTGGGCCTGCCGCTGGCCGAGACCTGCGATTTGCTGGCGAGCTTCGGCATCTGGCCGCTCAGCCCCGCACAATAGGCGCATGACCACCGAAATCCTCGTCAACATCTCTCCGCAGGAAACCCGCGTCGCCCTGGTTGAAGGCGGCGGCACGCAGGAGATCTACATCCAGCGCGCCAACCGTCATGGTCTGGTGGGCAATGTCTACAAGGGCGTGATCAAGCGGGTGCTGCCGGGCATGCAGGCGGCCTTTGTCGATATCGGCCTCGATCGCACGGCCTTTCTGCACGCCAGCGACATGCGCCGCCCCGAGGGTCTGCCGGCCGATGCGCCGCTGCCCTCGGTGGAAACGCTGCTGTCTGAAGGACAGAACGTGGTGGTGCAGATCGTCAAGGACCCGCTCGGGACCAAGGGCGCGCGGCTCACCACGCTCATCTCGCTGCCCGCGCGCTATCTGGTGATGCTGCCGTTCGAGATGCATGTGGGCGTTTCGGCCAAGATCGAAGATGCCACCGAGCGCGAGCGCCTCAAGGCCATCATGGAGCGCCTGGCCCCCGAACTCGCGCCGTATTGGGGGATGATCGCCCGCACTGCCGCCGAGGGGGCGACGGAAGAAGCCATCGCGCAGGACATGCGGTTTCTGGTGCGCCTGTGGAAGGCCGTGGAAGAGAACTCCACCACGGCCAAGCCCGGCACCATGGTGCACGGTGACCTGCCGCTGTCGATGCGCATCATGCGCGACCTGTTGGGCACCACGGTCGAACGTGTGCGGGTGGATAGCGAAGCCGAGGCCCACAAGATGCGTGAGTTCGCCCGCGTCTACCTGCCGGGGGCCGAGTCGCTGGTGGAGGTGCATCACGGCGCAGCCCCCATTTTCGACCTGTATGGCGTCGAGGACGAGATCGAGCGTGCCCTGCAACGTAAGGTGGACCTGAAGAGCGGTGGCCATCTGGTGATCGACCAGACCGAGGCCATGACCACCATTGACGTCAACACCGGTGCCTTCACCGGCCACCGCAATCTCGAAGAGACGGTACTCAAGACCAACCTCGAAGCCACCCAGGCCATCGCCCGGCAGCTGCGCCTGCGCAACCTGGGCGGCATCATCATTCTCGACTTCATCGACATGCAGAGCGACGACCACCGCGCGCAGGTGATGCGCTCGCTGGAGCGCGAGCTGTGCAAGGACAAGGCCCGTATCCAGGTACATCCGTTTTCGCCACTGGGGCTGATCGAGATGACCCGCAAGCGCACGCGCGAGTCCATCGGCCACATCCTCACCGAGACCTGCCCCACCTGCGGCGGGCGCGGGCACATCAAGACCATCGAGACGGTGTGCCACGACATCGCCCGCGAGGTGCAGCGTGCCGCCCGCCAGTACGAGGCCAAGAGCTTTCTCGTGCTGGCCTGCCCGGCCGTGGTGGAAAAACTGCAGGAGCAGGCCGGCGGCCTGGGGGAACTGGAAGCCCAGTTCAAGCGTCCCATCCGTCTGCAAGCCGAAGCCTATTACCCGCAGGAGAGCTTCGACGTGGTGCCGGTTTAAGAAGAAAAGATGGAACGTCGCAAGCGTCGCTGGTGGACCCGCGGCATCACCTGGCTGTCGCTGGTCGTCATCAGCGGCGCGGTGCTGTCGGGGTTGTTTCAGCTGGCGGTGGCGCTCGCACCTGGCTATCGCGAAGAGGTGGCCCAGCGCGCCTCCGCAGCGCTGGGTCAGCCGGTGCAGGTGGACAAGCTCTCGCTGCGCTGGCGCTGGCTCACGCCGCTGCTTGAACTCAAGGGGGTGCGCCTGTTGACGGCCGCGGACGGCACCGTCGGTAGCGAGCGGCCGGTCGTCGATGTGCAGCGCATCCGCCTTGGCTTTGGCATGGGCGAGCTGCTCGGGGGCGAATGGATTCCGTCGGAGGTGGAGATCGACGGCGTGGCGCTGGCTGCCGAAATCACCGCCGAGGGCCACTGGCAGCTGCGCGGCCACAGCGGCAACCGGGTACCACCCACCTTTGATGAGATCGCCCGCGCGCTCAAGCGCTTCTCGCGCCTGCGGGCCGAGCGCGTCACGCTGTCGGTGGTCGATCGCCGCGATGCCAAGGCCGGCTTCACCGCCCTGCTGCAAAGAGCCGATCTGCGCATCGACACCCAGGGCTTCGAGCTGCGGGCCGAGTTGCAAGCCCCGGAGGTGATTGCCAGCCGCCTGCGCCTGCGCGCCGGCATGGCGGGCGACCTTGCCCAGCCCGCCGACTGGCAGGGCCGCTGGACGCTCGATGCCAGCGGCATCGCCCCTGGCGCGCCGCTGCTGCACGCCGCCCCGGCGTGGAAGCGCGTGCAATGGGCCGATGCCACGCTGACGGCCTCCGGCGACTGGCAGCAGGGTGCGCCGGGAGCCAGCGAGCTGTCGCTGCGCGCGCAGTCGCTGGCACTGGTCGGTGACCCCGCCAGCACCCTGCGCGACGTCGATCTCGGCCTGCACTACCGCCCCTCGGCCGAAGGCGGCACGCTGGATGTGGTGCCGCTGCGCCTCACCGGCCGCAAGGGCAACTGGCCCACCACCACGGCGCGGCTGGACTGGCGTCGCGAGTCCACCCGCGAGGCGGCTACCACCACGGGCCTGCAATGGCGTGGCAGCAGCGATTTTTTGCGACTGGACGACCTGGGCCCCTGGGCTGCGGCTCTGCTGCCGCCGCACCAGACCCTGCCGCCTGCCGTGCTCCGCAGTCTGCGCGGCGATGTCAGCGCGCTGGAAGTCCGCTGGCAGCCTACCGAGGCAGCCAACCCGTCGCCGCAGTACAGCCTGCATGCACGCTTCACCGACCTGGCCGCCAGTTGGCCGGACCGGGGCAGTGTGCAGGGCCTGCAAGGCGAGGTCACCGCCGACGAACGTAGCGGCCGCGCCACGCTCAAGGGCGAGCCGCTGGGCTTTGAGCTGCCCACCGTGTTCGCCGGGCCGCAGCGCGCCGGCCGGATGGAGGCCGATGCGCAATGGCAGCGGGACAGCGAGGGCTGGCAGCTCAAGCTGCCGCGCCTCGATTGGTCACTGCTGGGCAGCCAGGGCCAGGCCAGTGCCGAAATGCGCTGGTCCGCAGCGACCCTGCCGCAGCTCAAGCTGCAGGCCCGGTTCGACGTCGCCGACGTCACGGCGCTCAAGCCGCTGATGCTGGTCCGCTGGGGGCAGCCGCTGAAGGATTGGCTCCACCGCGCGGTGGTGCGGGGGCGTATCAGCAAGGCGGTGCTGAACATCGACGGCCCCCTGGCCGACTTTCCCTTTCACGACCGGCCCACGGGGCAGTGGTCGCTGGCCCTGCCGGTGTCTGGTGCGCGGCTGGAGTTTCATCCGGACTGGCCCGGCATCGACCAGTTCGCTGCCGTGGTGCGCTTTGCCGGCAATGGGCTCAGCATCGAGTCGCCGCGCGGCGTCATCAACGGCGTGGCTGTGACCGGTGGCAGCGGCGGCATCGCGGATTTTTCCACCGCGCCCTTGGTGATTGATGGCCGTACCGCTGGCCAGGCGCCGTTCTACTACGGCTTTCTGCGGGCCTCGCCGCTCGCTGGGCGGCTGCGCGAGCTGCTGGCGCACAGCGAGGCCGAGGGCCCGGTGGAAGCCGATGTGCATGTCGAGGTACCGCTGCACAGCAACCTGGGGCAAAAGACCGTCGCCAGCGGCGAGGTAAGGCTCCAAGGCAACAACCTGCGCCATAGCGCGCTCGACCATCCCGTGCGCGACATCACGGGCACCTTGCACTTCGGCACATCGGTGCAGGCCCAGGGCCTCAAGGGCACGTTCTACGACAACCCGGTCAGCGCCAATCTGGGCCCCAATGCCGAAGGCAACGACCAGCTCGACGTGGCGCTGCGGGTGGATCTGGAAGCGCGGGATGGCATCGCCGCCCACTATGTGCCGTCCTGGCTGCTGCCGCAGTTGCGCGGCGCGAGCGACTGGCAGGTGGCGATCCCGCTCGCCGGCCCGCACAGCGGCCGCGTGCGGCTCAGCAGCACACTGGTCGGCAGCAGCACCGCGCTGCCGGCGCCGCTTGCCAAGCGCGACGATGAGGCCTGGCCCATCACGCTCGACCTCGCCAGCGACGCCAGCACGCCGCTGGCGATCATCGGCGAGATTCCGGGGCGACTCGGGCTTGCCCTGCGCTTTGCGCGCGCGGGCGCGGGGCCGTCGCTCGACCTGCACGGACTGGGTCTGCGACTGGGGCCGGGTGAGCCGCTGCCACTGCCCACCGCCGACGGCTGGCGGCTCAACGCGCGTCTCGACACCCTGGAGCCTGAAGCCTGGAGCCCCCTCATCGTCGCGCTGCGTGGCAGCAGCGGTAGCCATCGCGGGGCATCCGCGGACGCCGACCGCCTGCCGTTTCTCGGGGCCGATCTGAGCGTGCAGCGCCTGCGTCTGGCGGGCTACGACGTGCCGGCGCTAGGCATCAGCGCCCGCCGCGAATACGGCGGCTATGCCGCCACGCTGCAGGGCGAGGGTACGGCGGGCAGCCTCAAGCTCTCCGCCACGGGCGAGGCGCTGAGCGGCCGCTTCGGCACCCTGCAATTGCAGCCCGCGCCCAAGCAGGTGGCCGCCAGTGCGCCCTCCACCGGTGAGCCGCTGGACCCCACCAAGGCGCCGACACTCGATTTCACCGTGGACGCCCTTCGCATCGGCGGCCAGCCGTTTGGCGAACTGGCGCTGGCCACCGAGCGCAGCCCCAACGGCCAGCGCCTGCGCCGCCTCGCGCTGCAAGGCGGCATCGCGACGTTCACTGCCGAAGGCGAGTGGCGGCGCACGCGGGGCATGACCGAGGCGCAGAGCCGGTTCTCGCTCGCCAGCGATGATCTCGCGGGCACGCTGGAGGCGCTGGGCTATGCCGCCACCGTCTCAGGCCGCAACGCCCGCATCGATGGCGATCTCACCTGGCCGGCGGCGGCGCGCGGTTTCGACTGGGCTTTCGGGCGCGGCAAGGTCTCGCTGGCCGTCGAAGAAGGCGCGCTGCGCACCGTCGAACCCGGCAATACCAGCCGCGTGATGGGCTTGTTCAATTTCTACGCGCTGCCGCGCCGTTTCACGCTGGACTTCGGTGACGTGACCGCCAAGGGCCTGGGCTTTGATCGCATCGAAGGCAGCTTCCAGCTCGCCAACGGCACCGCCCACACGGATGACCTCACCGTGCGCGGCCCCTCGGTGCGCATCGACGTCCGCGGCGACGTGGGCCTGGCCGCGCACGATTACAACGAGGTCATCACCGTCACGCCCAACACCAAGGGCATCACGCTGGGCGCGCTGCTGCTGGGCGGCGCATCCAGCGTGGCAGCACCCATCCTGCCGGTGATCGCGGTCATCGCCAACCAGGTGCTCGACAAACCGCTGGGGCAGGTGACGCAGCTCACCTACGGGCTCACCGGCAGCTGGGAAAACCCCGAGTTCAAGAAAGTCGAGCAGACTGCCGAAACCCCACCCACGCCGGAGGACGCCAACAAGCCATGAAAGCCGCCGTGATCCAGATGAACAGCGGCGCCGATGTGAGCGCCAATCTCGAACAGGCCCGCGTGCTGCTGGAACAGGCCGCTGCCGCGGGTGCCGCGTTGGCTGCACTCCCCGAGAACTGGGCCTTCATGGGGGCAAGGGAGCGCGACAAGCTGGCCCATGCCGAGCCGGATGGCGCCGGGCCGATCCAGCAGTTTGTGGCCGACCTCGCTGCCCGGCTCAAGCTCTGGGTGCTGGCGGGCACGCTGCCGGTGCGGGCCGATGCCGACCACGTGTTCGCCGCAAGCTGCCTCTACGACGACCAGGGCCAGCGCGCTGCGCGTTACGACAAGATCCATCTCTTCGACGTGGATGTGCCGGGCGCGGCGGGCGAGCGCTACCGGGAGTCCAACAGCATCGCCCCGGGCGCGGTGTGCCCCGTCGTCGCCCAGACCCCGCTCGGCAGCCTGGGGTTGAGCGTGTGCTACGACCTGCGATTTCCCGAGCTGTATCGCGCGCTGGTTGCGCAGGGGGCCACGCTGCTGAGCGTGCCCGCCGCCTTCACCGCCAAGACCGGTGCCGTGCACTGGCACACGCTGCTCAAGGCACGTGCGGTGGAGAACCAGTGCTTCGTCATCGCACCCGGCCAGTGCGGCACCCATCCCGGGGGGCGCGCCACCTATGGTCACTCGCTCATCCTCGGCCCCTGGGGCGAGGCGCTGGCCGCGGTGCAGGGCGAAGAGCCGGGATTTGCGATCGCCGAGATCGACCCCAACCATCTGCAAGCCGTGCGGGCGAGCTTCCCCGCGCTCACCCACCGACGCCTTTAGGGAAAACCCATGATTCTTGGCCTGCGCACCGCCATCGTCCCGACGCCCGATCTTGCCGCCGGCAAGGCCTGGTATGCACAGGCTTTCGAGACGCCGCCCTATTTCGACGAGCCGTTCTATGTCGGCTTCAACATCGGCGGTTTCGAGCTGGGCTTGATCCCGGATGGCCAGCCGGGCGCCGCCGGCGCTCAGCCCTACTGGGGGGTGGCGGACATCCACTCCGAACTCGCCCGCCTGATCGCGCTGGGTGCGACACCGCAGCAGCCGGCGACGGAAGTGGGCGGTGGCATTTTCGTGGCGTCCGTCGGTGACCCTTTCGGCAACACGCTGCATCTCATCCAGAATCCTCATTTCGACACCAAGGTCGTTCGCTAATGCACGCTCGCTCCGCTCTCGACACCGCCCAGGCCCTGCTGCTGGGCCCCAGCGATCTCACACCCGCCGTACTCGACCGCCTGCTGGGTCGCCTGCTGCCCCAGGGCGCAGATGATGCCGACATCTACCTCCAGCACGCCGTCACCGAGACCTGGTTTCTGGAAGATGGGGTGGTGAAAAGCGGTAGCCACAACACCGAACGCGGTGCGGGTTTGCGTACGGTGGCCGGCGAGAAGACCGGCTTCGCCTACAGCGACGAACTCACCCCGGCAGCACTCGCCGATGCGGCCGAGGCCGCGCGCGGCATCGTGCGCGGCGGGGGCGAGGGTGCGATTGCCGTGCGCGATGCGGCCGTGACAACGCCCCTGTATGCGGCAGTGGACCCGCTCAGTGGCTGGCCGGCCGCTGAAAAACTGGCGCTGATGCAGCGAGCCGATGCTGCCGCCCGCGCCGCTTCACCCCTGGTGACGCAGGTGATGGTCTCCTTGGCAGGCCAGTATGAAGTGATCTTCGTACAGCGGGCCGATGGCCAGCGCACCGCCGACGTGCGGCCGCTGGTGCGACTGAACATTAGCGTGATCGTGGAGCGCAATGGCCGTCGCGAACAGGCGAGCAATGGCGCGGGTGGGCGCGGGGCCTATCTCGCCTTCTTCGATGGCGACAAGCCCGAGCAGATGGCGCGCGAGGCCGTGCGCCAGGCCGTAGTGCTGCTCGATGCCATCAATGCCCCCGCCGGTATGTTGCCCGTGGTGCTCGGCAACGGCTGGCCGGGTGTGCTGCTGCACGAGGCCGTCGGCCACACGCTGGAAGGCGACTTCAACCGCAAGGGCAGCTCGCTGTTCTCGGGCCGCATGGGCGAGCAGATCGTTTCACCCCTGGTCACGGTGGTGGACGACGGCACGCTGCCCAACCGCAGAGGCAGCCTCACCATCGACGACGAAGGCACACCGACCAGCTGCACGACGCTGATCGAGAACGGCAAACTCGTCGGCTACATCCAGGACCGCCTCAACGCGCGCCTGATGGGTGTAGCCCCCACCGGCAACGGCCGCCGCGAGAGCTTTGCGCACCTGCCCATGCCGCGCATGACCAACACCTACATGCGCGCGGGCGAGAGCGACCCCGCCGACATCATCAAGAGCGTGAAGAAGGGCCTCTACGCCGTGAACTTCGGCGGCGGCCAGGTGGACATCACCAGCGGCAACTTCGTGTTCAGCGCCACCGAGGCGTACCTGATCGAAGACGGCAGGATCACCCAGCCGGTGAAGGGCGCGACCCTGATCGGCAACGGGCCGGAGGCGCTGACCAAGATCAGCATGGTCGGCAACGATCTCGCGCTCGACAACGGCGTGGGCGTGTGCGGCAAGGAAGGTCAGAGCGTGCCCGTGGGTGTGGGCCAGCCGACGCTGAAGATCGACGCCATGACCGTGGGTGGTACGCAGGCGTGAGCGTGCTCTGGGGCATGCTCTTTGTGGTCGCTTTGATCGGCGTCTTCATGGTTGGCATCCCCTGGCTATTGACCCACGAGCAGGATCAGTGCGTTGCTGATCCCCACGCGGAGGCAAAGCGATTGAGGCGGTCCATCCAGCTTGCGGTGCTGTGGCGACGAGGTGCTCTTGCTGGTCTTGTTGTGGCACCGCTATTGACTATCGTCAGTGTTGTCATCGATGCGCCAGAGCTTTTTATCTTCGTTCCGTTGACCTTGATCGCAGCGGCGGTCTGCGGAATCGGCTGGTTTTTGACTCGCTACCCCTACGCGCGAGATCGCTCCGGGCAGTATCTCGACTGGGACCGCAGCGTCGAAAAGAATCGGAACATCCACTATCCGGCTTGGGTTCGATGGCTCGGTCGATGGCTGTTTCCTGCAATCACCGTTGTGGTGGTGCTGGTCAAATGCGAAGCGCTGCTTAAGCTGCTGTAACAGTGCAATCGCTCGACACTATGCAACTGATTTCGCTCGCCGCAGCCCTCGGCTGGGCGAGTGGTATTCGTTTGTATGTGGTGCTGTTCGTGGTGGGGCTGATGGGCTATTTCGACTGGATGCCCCTGCCTTCGCACCTTGCGGTACTGGCGCACCCCACGGTGCTGGTCGCCTCGGGGGCCATGGTCGCCATCGAGTTCGTGGCCGACAAGGTGCCCTGGTTCGATAGCCTCTGGGATGCCGTGCATACCTTCATCCGCATCCCGGCCGGCGCGGCATTGGCGGCGGGCGTATTCGGCGATGCGGGTGCGGCGAGTGCCATGGCGGCGGCGATTGTGGGGGGCACGCTCGCCGCCGGTAGCCATGTCACCAAGGCCGGCACCCGTGCCATCGCCAATACCTCGCCGGAGCCGGTGAGCAACTGGACGCTCTCCTTCGGCGAAGACGCGCTGGTGGGCGGCGGCCTGTTGCTGGCGCTCACACAGCCCTGGGTGTTTCTCGGCCTGCTCACGCTCTTCATCCTGCTCGCACTCTGGCTGGCGCCGAAGCTCTGGCGTGCGGCGCGCGGGGTGATCCGGCGATTCACGGCACCACGAGCGGCGAGCCTGCCGTCAAAATAGCGCGGGGCGTGGGCACCAGGAGCAACGTCATGGCGAACCGGATCGGCTCGGTACTGGACCGGGTGATGGCACAACAGCAGCGCATCAACGCAGGGGAGAGGAGCATGAACACCAATGGATTCAAGCTGGTCGTGGTCGGGGCCCTTGCACTCATCGTGCTGGCGACGATGCTGGGCTCGTTCTACACCATCGATTCCGGCAAGGTCGGTGTGATCCAGACCTTTGGCCGTTATCAGGAGACCGTCTCGGCGCCGGGCCTGCACTGGAAGCGCCCCTTCATCGACACCGTGCTGGAAAAGGATGTGAAACTGCAAACCGCCAACTACGCGGGGCAGGAAGACGCCGAGGATGACGACGGTATCGTCTACAAGCCGCATCTCGATGTGCTGGACGCGAAGAACGTGAGCTACGACATCGAGCTGTCGGTGATGTTCACGCCGGTGGCGGAGAAGATGCCGGAGATTCTCTCCACCTACGGCGAGAATTACTTCGACAAGAAGATCAACCCGATCATCCGCGACGTGGTGCGCGACGTGGGCGGCAAGTACAACGTCGAGAGCATTGCCGACCACCGCGACGCCATCAACAGCGAGATCAAGAGCCGCCTGCAGGAGGAGTTCAAGCCGCTGCCCTTCATCTTCGGCGACGCTGCCCTGCGCAAGCTGCAACTGCCGCAGAACATCATGCAGAAGATCGTCGCCGTGCAGGAGGCCAAGCAGGAAGAAGAGCGCCTGAAGATCATCAACCGCCAGGCCGAGCAGAACAAGCAGATCACCATCACCAATGCCGAGGCCGAAAAGGCCAAGCAGATCATCGCTGCCCAGGCCGAGGCCGAGAGTGTGCTGACCAAGGCCAAGGCCCAGGCCGAGGCCAACGAGCGCATCTCGCAATCGCTCACGCCGCTCCTGGTGCAGCAGAACCAGGTGGACAAATGGGCGGGTCAGGTGCCCACCGTGGTGAGCGGGCAGGGTGGCGGGCTGCTGTATAACCTCGGCGATTTGGGGCGCAAATAAATGATCTTCATCGTGATCTTTCTGGCAGGCATGGCGGCCGGCGCCGGCCTCGCCTATCACTTCGCGGGCGTGGCAGCGCTGAAGCTGCGATTGGCGGAGCTGGAGCGCGCCTCCAGCCAGACGCCACCCATTCCGTGAAGCGCGCACTGGGTGAGCTGCGCATCATCGGCGGCGAGTGGCGCAGCCGGAAGTTCGCCTTTGATGCCGACCCCAAGACCGGTCTGCGTGCCACGCCCGACCGTGTGCGGCAGACCGTGTTCGACTGGCTGCATCCCGTCATTAGCGGGGCGCTCTGCCTCGATCTCTTTGCCGGCAGCGGCGCGCTGGGGCTCGAAGCGCTCTCACGCGGTGCCGAGCACTGCACGTTCATCGACAGCGGACGCGCGCAGGTACAGGACATCCGCAGCGCGCTTTCCACGTTCAAGGCAGGCGATCGCGCCACGGTGATCCAGGCCGATGCGCTGCGCTGGCTGCAGGCCCCGACGCTGGCCCGAGGTACGCAGGGCTTCGATGTGGTGTTTCTCGATCCCCCCTTTGCCAGCGCCCTGCTCGACCAGGCGCTGCCACTGCTCGGCCCCCTGCTCAAGCCCGCACATCGCCTGGTGCTGGAGTGGGGCAGTGAGGCTCCACCCGTGTTGCCAGCGGGCTACGAGTGGCTCAAACAGAAGCAAGCCGGTGCCGTGGGTTACGGACTGGCGCGCGATACGACCTAGCGATCTCCAGCGAGGTCGATGGCTGTCTGTCTGCTGGCGATGGTCGAGGCGACGACGACCAGGCGCCGGACCCACCACACGGTGCGGCGGCCAACGTGGCGCGCTGAAGCCACATGCGATAGCGTGCCCGCATCATCCACACGCGGGCGCGCCAGCATGACCATCATCGCGGCCTACAGCGGCACCTTCGATCCGGTGACGCTCGGCCACAACGACATCATCCATCGTGCAGCGCGCATGTTCCCCCGGCTTATCGTGGCGGTGGGCAGCAACATCGCCAAAAACCCCAAGTTCACGCTGGAAGAGCGCTGTGCGCTGATCCGTGAAGTGGCCTCGGACCTCAAGAACGTGCAGGTGATCGGCTTCAGCGGCCTGATCGTGGACTTTGCGCGCGAACACGGCGTCACCGTGCTGGTGCGCGGCGTGCGCAACGGCGTGGACGTGGACTACGAGAAACAGATGGCGGTGATGAACCGCGACCTGTACGAAAAGCTCGATACCGTGATGCTCACACCCTCGCCGCAGTTCGCGCATCTCTCGTCCAGCCTGGTCCGCGAGCTGGCGGGTCTGGGCGCGCCGGTGGAAAAGCTCGTGCCGTCGGCCGTCATTGCGCCGCTGCTGGAGCGCTTTGGACGCCCCACGCCCGAAGCCGGGCCGCGCAAGCGGCGTCGCGGCAGGTAGTCAGCGGTGTCACTCAAAATCACTGACCTCTGCATCAACTGCGATGTCTGCGAACCGGCCTGCCCCAACCAGGCCATCTCGCAGGGCATCGAGTTCTACGAGATCGATCCGGCACGCTGCACCGAGTGCGTTGGCCACTTCGACATCCCCCAGTGCCGCGCGCTGTGCCCGGTACCGGACTGCATCCCCAACGACCCGGCTCATGTCGAGAGCACCGAGCAACTGATGGATAAATACCGCCGGCTGACGGGACTGGCCGCATGAAACACGGGGTGCTGTTCGTGCTGTGGTTTCTGGTATCGGCCGTGCAGGCCGCCACTCCGGCCCGCGAAGGCGCTTGCGTCACCGCACATCCCCTGGCGACCCAGGCCTGCGCGGCGGTGCTGGCGAGCGGCGGCAACGCCTTTGACGCTGCCGTGGCCGCCAGCGCTGCGCTGGGCGTGGTGGAGCCGTTCTGCTCCGGCTTCGGTGGAGGCGGATTCTTTTTGCTGCATCGCGCGGCAGACGGCGAGGATCTCTTCATCGACGGCCGCGAAAAAGCGCCGCTCGCCGCCACGGCGGACCTGTTCCGCGGGCCGGACGGCAAGATTGATCGCATGGCCTCCATCACCGGGGCCCGCTCAGCAGCCATCCCCTTTCAGGCCGCCCTGCTGGAGCACACGGCGCAGCGCTACGGCACGCGTCCCTTCGCACAGTTGCTCGCCCCGGCGATCCAGGCTGCGCGCGAGGGCTTTGTGGTGGACTGGCGGCTCGCCAGGGAGATTGCCGAACACGCCAAGCGCATGAACGGGCCGATGCAGGCGGTGTTTGCGCCCGGCGGCGTGCCCCTGGCCGAAGGTGCGCTGCTGAAGCAGCCCGATCTCGCCGCGACGCTGGAGCGGCTGGCCGCCAAGGGCAGCGTCGAGTTCCGCGAGGGCGAGACCGCGCGGCGGATGCTGGTGGGTGTTGCCGCCGGCGGTGGCCTGTGGAAGCCCGAAGATCTGTTGCGGGTGAAGGTGACCGAGCGCGAGCCGCTGGTGGGTTACTTCCGCAGCAACAAGATCATCACTGCGCCGCCGCCCTCGGCCGGCGGTGCCGCCATTCTCGAAAGCCTCACCCTGCTCGAAGCCAAGGGCTTCACCACGCTGGGCACGGTGGAGGGCAAGCACCAGGTGATCGAAGCCCTTCGCCGCGCCTACCGCGACCGCAATGCGTATTTCGGCGATCCCGACTTTGTGCAGGTGCCGCTGTATAGGCTGCTGTCGCGCAGCTACCTACTGCCGCTCGCCGCCAGCATCGGCCTCAAGGCCACGCCCAGCAAAGACCTGCCCGCCCCGAGCGCCGGTGAGGAAGGCGGACAGACCACGCATTTCTCGGTGATGGATGCCGCCGGCAATCGCGTCGCCGCAACCCAGACGCTCAACATCTTCTTCGGCTCTGCCTTCATGCCTGCCGGCACCGGCATCGTGCTCAACGACGAGATGGATGACTTCTCCGCCGCGGTCGATGTGAGTAACGCCTATGGTCTTGCGGGGTCGAAGGCCAATGCCATCGCACCGGGCAAGCGGCCGCTGTCCAGCATGTCGCCCACCTTCGTCGAAGGCCCGCGCGGCGTGCTGGTGACCGGCACGCCCGGTGGTTCGCGCATCCCGTCGATGGTGCTGCTGTCGGTGCTGCGCTTTGTCGAGGGTGCGACCGCCCCCGAGATCGCAGCCACGCCGCGCCTCCATCACCAATGGATGCCTGACGTACTCACCTTCGAGCCCAAGGCGCTCTCGCCCGAAGAGCAGGCCGCGCTCGCCGCCAAGGGCCATGTGCTCAAGGCGCTGAAGGAGCCCTACGGCAACCTGCAGGTCATCGTCCGCGAGGCGGCGAGCGGCACCACCAGCACCGGGGCCGACCCACGCTGGATCGCCACCGGCCAGACCGTGCCGTTGCGATAGGAATCCCCCGTATCATCTAGCGGCCAGCCACCCAGACAGCCGCACATGAAGCCCTCGACCGACCCCATCGACCAAGCCCTGAGCCTGCTGCAACTGGGCGCGCCAGCCTCCTATCTGCTGCTGCTGCTCTCGCTGATGGCCCTGACGCTGATCATCGTCAAGGGCTGGGAGTTCTGGGAGCTGCGCCTGCCGGATCGCTCGTTCATCGGCCGCGCGCTGATGTTGTTCCATCGCGGGCAGCCCGGCGATGCGCTCACCATCCTCTCCGAGCATCGCGGCCCCCTGGCCTCGTCGCTGTCGGCGGCGGTGGCGGCCATCACCAATTCGGCGCTCACGCGCGAGCAGGCCATGGAGTTCTCGCGCGTCTACGCCAGCGAGCGGCTGGAAGACGCCCGTGCGCTGCTGCGACCCATCGAGGTCATCAGCCAGCTCGCCCCCCTCACCGGACTGCTTGGCACCGTGCTCGGCATGATCTCGGCCTTCAAGGCCTTGCAGGCGGCAGGTGAGAACGTGTCGCCTGCGGCATTGAGTGGCGGCATCTGGGAGGCGCTGCTCACCACGGCGGCGGGACTCGTAGTGGCCATCCCCTGCATCGCCGCGCTGCACCTGTTCGAGCGGCGCATCGAGCGCATGCAGACCGAGATGGAGTCGGCCCTGACGCGCCTGTTCACCCCGCCGGTACAGCTGCCGGGCAATGCCGACCCCTCGCCGCTGGAAACCCTGTTCGGCAAGAAGGGCGCCTGACCGTGCAGCTTTCGGTACCCGCCCGGCGCTCCACGCGGCCCTCGTTGATCCCGCTGATCGACGTGATGCTGGTGTTGCTGTTCTTTTTCATGCTGGCCAGCACCTATGCCGGCTATAGCCGCACCAAGCTCGACTTGGCACCCGGTGGCCGCGCCGCTGGCCTTGCCAACGACCCCGACGTGGTGCGCGCCGAAGTGCTCGCTGATGGGCAGATCAAGGTGGCGGGCACCCTGCTCAGCCCGGCGCTCGCCATCGCCCGGCTCAAGCCCGCCAAGGAAGTGCGGCTGTCGCCCGCCCCCGGCGTGCCCCTGCAAACGCTGCTGGCGGGATGGGAGCAGCTCTCGGCGGCGGGCGTGAAAGTGCAGCTTGCCGAGGGCGGTCGATGAAACTCGCCAAGCCGCGCCGCCCCCGCTCGCGCAGCCTCGACGATGCGCTGTTGCCGCTGGTGAACGTGGTGTTCTTGCTGATGGTGTTTTTTCTCTCTGCCGGCCGCTTTGGTGCCGCCACGCCGGTCACCGGCACGCCCCAGAGCCAGCGGGCGGAAAGCGGCACCGCTGCGCCGCGGGTGCTGGAGCTGCGCAGCGGCGGCCTGCTGGCCATGCAGGGCGAGCTGTTTGGCGATGCCGAGCTGGCGGGTCGCTGCCTCAATTGGCTTGGCTCGCCACTCGATGTGCGCGCAGCAGGTGATGTGCCGGCCGAGCGGGTGCTGCGCTTGCTGGCGATCCTGCGCGGGGCCGGCTTGCGCGATGTGCGACTGCTGACCGTGAAGGAGGCCCGCTGATGGAGCGTCCGCAGAAAGCCGCCGTCGCTGCCACCGTGGTCGTCGCGCTGCACGCCGGCCTGTTCTATCTACTCGCGCCACGGCTCGAAGGTTTTACCGAGAATCCCGCAGCGGCCGTGGTGAGCGCTGCCGAGGGCGATGTCGTCCCCGACATCACCACTCCTCGCAGCAGCGATGAAGCACTCGACGTGGGTTTTGTGGCCCCGTCGGAAGAGCCCGAGGCGCTCCCGCCCGAACCACTGAAGGTGGCGTCGGAGCCGAAGCCGGAACCGCCGACGAAGATCGAGCCGGAACCCGTCGTGCCCGAGCCGGTCGCCGAGAAGATCAAGCTGGCCGCGACGGAGAGCAAGCCCGCTCCCAAGCTCGCACCGATCAAGCCGGTGGTGGCCGCAGCACCCGCCAAGCCAGCCAAATCCGCCAAACCGGACAAGCCCGCGAAGTTGGCTGCTGCGAAGGACAAGTCGACGAGCCCGAAAGCCCCGACCGGCAACAGCAAGACGCCCATCGCCATCTCCACCGATACCGGGTACGCCAGCCGCGTGCGCCAGCACCTCGCCCGTCATGCAGGCGCGCTGCCGCCGGGCGCGCATGGCGAGGCACGGGTGCAGTTCGTGGTGCAGGTCAATGGCCGAGTGACCGATGTGCATCTGGTGAAGTTTTCTGGCAATGCCGGGCTCGATGCCGTTGCCCTCAATCTGCCCACGCAGGCGCAACCGCTGCCGCTGCCGGGCCCCACCGCCCAGCGGCTGGAGGTGCCGGTGCAGGCGATGGCGAGCCCGCCTTGAGATAGACCGGATCGCGGCACGGCGCAGGCTGCGCCCAACAGCGATGGATCAGCTTGCCGCCAACATCTCCGCCGCCCGGATCGCCTTGGGCTTGAGCCGCAACTCGTCCAGGGCATCGGCGTCGATCAGCCGCTTCACGCGGTCGAGATGGCCAGTGATGCTCTCGGTGTAGAGATCACGCCCTGAAAAGTGGGCACCCATGTAGCGGTGCACGCTCTGGAAGTAGCCATCCATGCGCTCGGCCCACATCTTGTCGCTGAACTGCGGCGTGAGCCGCAGCAGCGCTTCCGGCGAGTCGTAGACGGGCGCTTTTCCGCCCGGCTTGGCGGGGCCAGCGATGCCGCAGACCTCGAACTCGCTATAGAGAAAATCCCGGCATTTTTCGAGATAGCAGCGGTCGGCGGTCTGCGCCATCACGTCGGCGCTGCCGAGCATGAAGCCGAGCAGGCGATCCTTGGGATCGGGCACCTGGATGGCGTCCAGCGCCAGCTCGTAGCCGGTGAAATGCACCAGCTGCTGCGCCATGCCGGCCTCCTGGTCGAAGCCGATCAGGGGCAGAAAATCCGCCAGGAACTCGCCGCTACGACCCACATGGGTGAAAGTGAACTCCGCGCCGTTGGTGGCTTGGTCGGTGTTTTTGCGGATGTAGCCGGCGTCGTGGAACAGGGCGCTGATCACTCCCAGCACCGCGCGTCGGGCGCCGAGCTGATCCACCACTGCCACGCTGCGTTCGCGCCCTTGCAGCAGGCGGGCGAAGGCCAGCGCGCAGTCCAGCGAATGTTGGGCGTCGTGATACCAGGTATCGCAGCCGTGAAAGCCCCGCAGCGTGCCGGCATAGAGGCGGGTGAACACCTTGAAGGCGGTTTGCACCGGCGCGAGATCGATGCCGGGGTAGTGTTCTGCCAGCAGCGAGCAGACAGCATCACCCACCGCCTGGGGCCGGGCGATCTCGACTCGATTGGTCACGTCGTAATGATTGCGCCGCCGCATCGCGGATGTCCTGGTCAGCCCGCCTTGAGCCGATGCTAAGCCGGACGTGCGTCCTGCCGCCAGCGAGCGAATGCCAACTGGGTCACAGCAGGCCGACGATCACCGGTGCGTGGTCGCTGGGGCGCTCCAGCCGGCGGGGAGCCAGATCGACCTTCCAGTCCTTCACCCACTCCAGCAGTGACTCCGACACCAGGATGTGGTCGATGCGCAGGCCGAGGTTGCGGGCGAAACCGGCCATGCGGTAGTCCCACCAGGTAAAGCGGCCTTCGGGCAGGAAGGGTTTGGTGAAGGCATCGGTCAGGCCCAGCTCGCACAGGCCCTGAAGCGCGGCGCGCTCGGGGGGCGAGCAGAGGATGCTGCCTTCCCACGTTGCTGGGTCGTGGGTGTCTTCCGGCGTGGGGGCGATGTTGTAGTCGCCCATCACCGCCAACTGCGAGTGCTGGCTCAGCTCTTCGTGCAGATAGTCCTGCAGGGCGGCGAGAAAGCGCAGCTTGTATTCGTATTTCTCGCTGCCCACGGCCTGGCCATTGACGACGTAGACGCTGATGAAGCGCACGCCGTCGACCGTGGCAGCGATCACGCGCCGCTGCTCGTCCTCAAAGCCCGGGATATTGCGAACCACATCGGTGAGCACGAGCGGCTTTTTTGCCAGCAGGGCCACGCCGTTGTAGGTCTTCTGCCCATTGCACACCGCCGTGTAGCCGGCCGCCTCCAGTGCCTCGTGCGGAAAGGCTTCATCGACGCACTTCAGTTCCTGCAAGGCCACCACGTCCGGCTCGGCATCGCGCAGCCAGTCCAGCAGATGCGGCAGACGGACCTTGAGGCTGTTGACGTTCCAGGTGGCGATTTTCATGGCTTGGGCCTTCAGCCAAGACGGGCGATGGCGCGCCAGCCGATGTCGCGGCGGTGGAACTCGCCGCGCCAGTTGATCTGGTCCACGGCAGCGTAGGCCGCAGCCTGCGCAGCGCGGATATCCACGCCCTTGCCGACGACGCACAGCACACGACCACCGGCCGTCACGGCCTGGCCATCCTGCAGCGAGGTGCCGGCGTGGAAAACCTTGGCCTTCGACCCGAAGGCGGTATCGAGCCCGGCAATCACGTCGCCCTTGGCAGGCGTGGCCGGGTAGTGCTCGGCAGCCATCACGACGCCGCAGGTCGCCTCGGGGCTCCACTGCGGCGGGTGCTCGCCCAGCGTGCCGTCGAGGGCGGCATTGAGCAGGGTGACCAGGTCACTCTCCAGCCGCATCAGGATCGGCTGCGTCTCGGGGTCGCCCATGCGGGCGTTGAACTCGATCACGAACGGGGCCCCGGTCTTGTCGATCATCAGGCCGGCATACAGAAAGCCCTCGAAGGGCCGACCCTCGGCCGCCATGCCCGCGAGCGTGGGCTCGATCACCTCGCGGCAAGCGCGGGCATGTACCTCGGCGGTGACCACCGGTGCGGGCGAGTAGGCACCCATACCGCCCGTGTTGGGGCCGGTATCGCCGTCGCCAACGCGCTTGTGGTCCTGCGCGCTCGCCATCGGCATGTAGCTCTGGTTCTTGCCGGCGACGACGATGAAGCTGGCTTCTTCGCCTTCGAGGAAGTCCTCGATCACCACGCGCGCGCCAGCGTTGCCGAGCAGCGCGCCGCTCAGCATGTCGCGGATGGCGACCTGTGCCTCGGCGATGCTGGTGGCCACCACCACGCCCTTGCCGGCGGCAAGGCCATCGGCTTTCACCACGATGGGTGCGCCGCGCCGCGCGACGTAGTCGCAGGCTTCCTTGGGATCAGTGAATACCGCATAGCCTGCGGTGGGGATCTGGTGGCGTTCCAGAAAGCCCTTGGTGAAGGCCTTGCTGGCCTCCAGCTGGGCGGCGGCCTGGGTGGGACCGAAGATCCGCAGCCCCGCCTGGGTGAAGAGATCAACCACCCCGAGCGAGAGCGGCCCTTCCGGCCCCACGACGGTGAGGGCGATGCCCTCCGACTGGGCCAGTGCGAGCAGCCCCGACAGGTCGTCGGCGGCCACGGGCACATTGCGGCATTTGGCTTCAAACGCAGTGCCGGCGTTACCAGGGGCCACCAGCACTTCGCTGACCTGGGGAGAGGCGGCGAGCTTGTAGGCCAGTGCGTGTTCGCGGCCACCAGAGCCGATGACGAGGATTTTCATGGGGCCGTCGCAGAAATCGGGCGCGCATTGTACGCGGCGCAGGCCACCGAACCGAAGCCGGCGGCGCGCATAAAAAAGGCGCCCCTCCGGAGAGGGGCGCCTTGTGGCTGCGACAGCAATCAGCCCGGGCGCGGCTCAGCGCGGCTTACGGCGCCGCAAGCCTGCCAGTGCCAGCAGCGGCAGCAGGGTGAGTGCGGGGAGCGCGCCACCCTTCGGTACCGGTGAGAGCGGGACCTGCGGGCTGCTGCCGGCTGGCGGCACCGTGGCGGTACTGCCACCGACCTTGACGAGCGCCTTGGCGCTGCTGGTGGCCGAGCGGTCGTCGGTCACCGTGACGCTGGGGGTGAAGTTGCCGGTGCGGGTGTAGACGTGCGTGGCGAGTGCAGCCTTGCCGTCGTCTGGCGTGGGCACGTCCTGCACCAGCACCGTGCCATCGCCAAAATCGAAGCGATAGCGGGTGATGCGGCTGCCGGTGCGGGCGAGCGAGGCCGAGGCGTCGAAGCCCACCGGCTGGCCCACCTTGGCGGTGGACGGGCTGACCACCAGCTGGGCCACGGTCTGCTGCGCGGCCGTGACCGTGACGCTGGCCGTGGCGGTGGCGGTATTGCTGGCGTCGTCCCGGTCGGTGACGGTCAGCGTGACCGTGAAGCTGCCGGCGGTGGTGTAGACATGCTGGGCCATCTTGTCGATGCCGACCTGGTCCGCGGTGCCGTCACCAAAACTGAAGCGGTAGATCGCGCCCTCGCTGCTGGTGGAGCCGGAGCCGTCGAGGATGGCTGTGGCAGGTACCTCGCTGCTGCCGTTGGCCAGGCTCACCGTCAGCGCCGCCGTCACCGGGCCGGGGATGACGGTCACGGTGGTGGTTGCGGTGATGGTGGTGCTGGCCGTGGCGCTGTTGCCGTGGTCGTCCGCCGCGATGACGGTCGCCTCGTAGGTCCCGGCCCGGGTGTAGCGGTGGCTGCTGGTGCCGCTCGCCTGCCGCTCGGAGTGCGTGCCGTCTCCGTAGTAGAAGGTGTAGCTGACGGTGCCGGCCTGCGGGTCGGTGTCGGTCGCGCTGGCGGTGAACGTCACTTCCAGCGGCTTCTGGGTCACATCACCGCGGTCGGGGGTTGCCGTGAAGCTGTCGATGCTCAGGCTGCCAGAACCTGTGCCGCCGCCGGCCTCGGTGGCGGTGATCGTCAGCGCCTTACTGGCGCTTTCCTTGCCCTCGCTGTCCTTCACCTTCACCTGCGCGACGTAGCTGCCGACGGCGGTGTAAGTGGTGCTCGGCTTGGCGCTGTCGCTGTCGATGATCTCGAAGACGCCATCGCCGTCGAGGTCGAAGCTGTACGACACCACCGCATCGCCGACATTGGGGTCACTGGACTCGATGGCATCGAAGTTCACCTTGAGCGGCACTGGCCCGCTGGTGAGGTCGGCGCTCAGCGCCGCGACCGGGGCATCGTTGTTGACGGTGAGCGTCTGCTGGCCTGGTGTGGTGCTGTCTGCCCCGCGCGCATCCTGCACCGACAGGCTGGCGACGAAGGTGCCGCTGCGGAGGTAGGTGTGGGTGAAGTCCGGCGTGGTCCGGGTGACCGGCGTGCTGCCGTCGCCAGCACTGAAGGTGTAGCTGGCGATACCGTCCTCGTCGCTGGAATCGCGGCCGCTGAAGTTCACCGTCAGCGGCTTGGAGCCCGCCACGGTGGTCGTGGTCAGTATCGCCACCGGCGGCGTGTTGGGCGCGCAGAAGCGGTTCGCCTTGTATTCAAACTCCCCGAGGCGACCCAGGCCATCCGGCATCTCGTCGGTGACCAAGGTGGCGCCCGCCAGCATGTTGGTCGGGTCGGTGGTCTGGGTCACGCCGCCGTTGAATCCCGTGAGCGTCTGACCTGCAGCGCTCAAGCCCAGGCTTTCCGGCGTGGCGACGATGGTGATGGTGCCCGAGCCAGCGTCGTATCCGCTGCCGGCGGCGGCCGGCGACTGGGAGTCCACGAAGCGGCCATCGCTCACCGGCGGGGTACCACCGCTGGCTCCGGCCAGATACGTGAAGAAGCTCGGTGCGCCAGGATTCAGCACTTCCATGCGCACGCCGCGCACCAGGCCATCCGGGTCGTTGAAGGACACGAAGTAGCCGCTACCCGGCGTGAGCGTGGCGAGGCTCGCCACCTTGAGGGTGAACACGAGGTTGGGATTGCCACTGGCCACCAGCGGCTGGGCGACGCTGGCGCCAAGCAGATCCTGGTTGCTGTCTGTGGTCATGCTGTCGCCACCGGCATCGGTCAGCAGGGTGATGCCGGGGGCCTCGCAGCGGTTTTCCACCACGGGTGTGGCAGCGGTGAGGATGGTGTAGGGGCGACCGAAGCCCGGCGCTGTAGCCGAGGTGCCCAGCAGCGGGTCACCGCTGGGGGCGTAGTCGACCTCCGCCGCCGAGCCATTGAGGTCACTGGTGGCCACCAGCCGCAGGTTGTGCACCGGCGAGCCCACGGGCGGGGCGCCCAGCGAGCCCAGGGGCACGAAGAAGCGGATCACATTGCCGTCCCGCTTGACCGAGGTGGCTGCCGCCGAGCTGTAGGCCCCCACGCCATCGGCGGTGACGCCGCTTTCGGTGAGCGTGACCGCCGTCGTGAAGTGCTTGCCGTTGATGTTGTTGATGACCTGGTAGCGCACATAGCTCGCCCCCGCGAGGTCGCTGGCGTCGGCGACTTCCAGTTGGTAGCTCAGGCCCTGCACACCACCCTTGTTCTCTTCAATCAGCTTCAGCGAGACGAGGTCGTTGGCACCGATGGCGCTCGGCGAGCCGTCGTCGGCGCCACCGGTGGCATTGGCATCGCCGCTGATCACGGTGTATTCGCCCAGGCCCGGCAGGCTGCCGAACTTGGTCACGCCGAGCGCATCGAGCGCGGCGGGGAGGTCGATCAGGCCGGCACCCGCCCGGTAGTTGATCGTGGTGCCCGGGTTCTGCGGGTCGGCTACGTAGGCGGCACGGCTGTCGCCATACACCGGGTCATCCACCTTGCGGGCGGTGTCCTGCAGGAGTTTTTCCACCTGCGCGGGCGTCAGATCCGGCCGGGCCTGCAGGAGCAAGGCGATGGAGCCGACCACATGGGGCGTCGCCATCGAGGTGCCGGAGATGGTGCCGTAGAACGGCAGGAAAGCCGTATCCGCCGGTACGAAGGGATCGGTGTTCTTGCAGATCGGAAGGTAGGTGGAGCAGGTCGAGGTGATGTCCTGGCCGGGGGCGGACACGTCGGGATACTTGCTGGGATCGGCGAAGGGGCCCTGGCTGGTGAAGCCGCTCATCACGCCGTCGCGCGAGCCGGTACCGCCGTCGTCATAGCTCGCCACGCAGATCACGCCGGGGGTGGTGTCCTTGCAGGTGGGCGAGGTGGTGTCGGCTTCGGTGGCGTCGCCGCTGTTGCCGGCGGCGAATACCACGTTCACGCCCTTTGCGACCAGTTGCTTGACGAGCTGAGACTGGGTGCTGGTGGGGCTGTATTCGCCGCCCGATGCGCCCCAGGAGTTGTTGATGACCCGCACGCGCTCCGGAAACACCGCCCGGTCATCGTAGTGGTCCAGCATGTGCTGGAACGACTGGTTGGCAAACGAGACCAGGATCGCCTCGCCGGCCCCGTAGGCATAGAAACTCACATCGGGCGCCACGCCCGCGAAGCTGCCCTTGATGTAGGGCGTGCCGGCGGCATCCGGGTAGTTGACCGTCGACGCGCTGCCGTCCGCCATGATGGTGCCGGCCACATGCACCCCGTGTCCGCCCGTGGTGTCGCTGCTGGCATTGAGACCCACATCGAGCATTTCGCCCGTGGTAGCCAGTGCCTTGTAGTTGCGCTTGAGCGCATGCTGAAAATCCGGGTGGCGGCCGTCCGCGCCGGAGTCGATCATCGCCACGCCCACGCCCTTGCCCGTCAGCACGGCACCGGAGGCGTCGTAATACGGGCCATCGCCGACGCGCTCCTGCGCAAAGCGGCTGCGAATCGCCCAGTTGGCGGTGTGGTTGAAGTAGTGGAGCTTTTCGTTCTGCTCCAGAAAATACACGCCGGGTTCGGCGGCAATGGCAAAAAAGGCGCTGGCGGTGCCGGTGGCATAGACCGAATCCGCCCAGGGCTGAAAATCGTTCACCGAAGTCAGGCCATGCAACGCGAGCAGCGCCTGGCGCTGTGGCAGCGCGGCATCGGTGAAATGCACGAACACGCCGGTGGTCTGCTGCGGTGCCAGTGATTCCAGCTCGTGCCGCAGCGCAGCGCTGATGCTCGCGAGGGCGCCGGTTTTGACGCGGCTGGCCGGCGCGGTGCTGACGGCCGGGGCCGCAGTGGCGGGTTTTGAGGTGAAGGACTGGTATTGCTGGTAACCGCCCAGTGCGGACGCCGCACTGGCGGCCGCGGCGAGTAGCCAGACGGCACGGGTTTTGAAGCTCGACATGGATGAGGCCCCTGACAGCGGATGACCTGCCGCACGATCTCCTGACTGCGGGCCGGACGATGGATGATCGACCCGTCATCCTGATGGGCGTTTCAGGTCACGTTAGCAAGAATCCAGCCAGCCGCAGGGCAACAGTGTTCTTTTTACCCACCCGCCCCGGATCCGCCGGGCTCGGCTCACAGCAGCCGCTCGCCGCCCCCACGAAAAAGGCCCGCAATCTGCGGGCCTTTTGATGTGCAGCCGGGTGATTAACCCTTGTAGTCCTTGATGCCCTGCTCGACTTCAGCGCGGGCGGCGGCGGCATCGCGCCAGCCGGTGATCTTCACCCACTTGCCCTTCTCCAGCGCCTTGTAGCTGCTGTAGAAGTGGTGGATTTCGTTCAACAGGCGCTCCGGCACGTCCTTGAGGTCCTGCAGGTGCGGGTAGGCATTGTTGCTGACCTTGTCCACCGGCACGGCGAGCAGCTTGGCGTCGGTGCCCTTCTCATCGGCGGTGTCGAGCACGGCCACGGCACGGCACTTGATCACACTGCCAGCCACGACCGGATGCGGGGTGAGCACGAGCACGTCCACTGGGTCGCCGTCGCCCGCGAGGGTCTTGGGGATGTAGCCGTAGTTGGCCGGGTAGCTCATCGCCACGTTCATGAAGCGGTCGACCATCAGCAGGCCGGTTTCCTTATCCACCTCGTACTTCACCGGCGGGCCGTAGGCCGGGATTTCGATGACGACGTAAAACTCGTTCGGCGCTTTCTCGCCGGGGCCAAGGGCTTCAAATCCCATAATGGTGCTCGCTGTTGGGTGGGTTCGGGGCGCGGATTATACGAAAGGAGCCGCCGCGTTTCGTTGCGCCATCGGCCCAAAGGCGGCTACCTTAATGGGCCGTGGGCTCGGCATGGCTGACATGCTGGCGCTCCGCGGCTGAACAGCCCACCAACAAAGGCTCACCCTCACAATGAGAATCGTACTGCTCGGCGCGCCTGGCTCCGGTAAAGGCACGCAAGGCGAAAAGATGGCTGCGCACTTCGGCATCCCCAAACTCAGCACGGGCGATGCCCTGCGCGCGGCCGTGGCAGCGGGCACCGAGCTGGGCAAAAAAGCCAAGGCCACCATGGATGCCGGTGGTCTGGTGGCCAACGAACTGGTCTACGGCATCGTCGAAGAGCGCCTCGCGCAGCCCGACGCCCAGAAGGGCTTCATCCTGGACGGCTTCCCCCGCAACATCGCCCAGGCCGACGTGCTCGAAGGGATGCTCACGAAGCTCAAGGTGCCTTCGATCAGCACCGCACTGCACCTGCATGTGGAGGACGAGGAAATCATCACCCGCCTGCACTCGCGCGCGCTCAAGGAAGGCCGTGCCGATGACACCGAAGAGGTGATCCGCAAGCGCATCGAAATCTACAACGCCGACACCCGGCCGTTACTCGATTACTACGAGAGGCAGGGCAAGCTCAAAACGCTGCAAGGCAAAGGCGCGCTGGAAGAGATCTTCAGCCGCATCGTCGCCGCCGTCGCCTAATTGCTCCGGTATTCAAAAAAAGCCCGCTCCGCGCGGGCTTTTTTGTGGTGCCTACAGTCCGCGGCTCTCCAGCCACTGCTCGGGATTCGCGGCCTCGCGCGGACCGGAGTGGTCATCGATCAGGCCGAAGTCCTCGCTCTCGGCATCCAGGGCGCCGCTCAGGTCTTCCGGCGGGGCGGCGGGCTGGGCATTGAGCTCACCCCAGCTCTCGAAGTCGATCTCGTCGAGCGCGCCATCGTAGTACTGCACCAGCACGAGTTCGGCTTTCACATCGATGCCGACGATCTCGAAATACTGGTCTTCGGCGACATACCAGTCACCGACGGAAAACTCGCGCAACCACTGGGCCATGACGAACTCCCTTGCGGTCGTCAGATGGAGGGATTTCGGCGCGACCGCCCATCATTTCTACGCCTGCCCCCATCGACGGACAATCGCCGTTGGTCACATGACGGTCGGGTTTGACGGCCGCTATTGCAGCGTGTTGAGCAGGGCGTCGCCGATGACCTGGCGCCGCCAGCCCGTTAGCGCCCGCGCGCTGGCGGCAGCGCCTTCGTACAGCAGGGCGTCCAGATCGGCGCGGGGTGCGAGCAGTCCGGGCGGCACGCCCAGGCTCTGCGCTGCGGCCTGCACGACTTCGCGCAGTCTGGCGAGCTGCGCCTTCTGCGCCGGGCTCAGGCGTTCGTCGCGGGCGAGCGCGGTCTGCGGGTCGCCGTGGCTGGCGGCGATGGCGGCCAGCAAGGCTTCAGCGTGGCGCTCGAAAGTCTTGGGTGGCAGGCCGAGGTCGGCGAGCTGCGCCCGGTTTTGCGGCCGGCGTTCGGCCAGGCGGTAGACCAGCTCGTCCTCGACGATCCAGCCCCGCGGTCGGTTCTTGGCCATGGCCTCGGTCTCGCGCCAGGCGGCGATGCGGGCGGCGGCGCGCTGGGCCGGCACCTCCAAGCGCGCCAGGCCTTTCAGCCGCTGCCAGGCGTCCTCCGGCCGGGTTTCGTAGGTGGCGGGCAGCGCCGCCCGCGCCGCATCTTCCAGTAGCCAGCTTTCGCGGCCGCTGGCCTTGAGAGCGGCCAGCAGCGTCGGGTAGATCGTCGCGAGATGCGTCACGTCGGCGGCGGCGTAGGCGATCTCAGGCCCGGTGAGCGGGCGGCGCGACCAGTCGGTGCGGGTCAGGCTCTTGTCGATGACGATACCGAGTTCCTGGCTCACCAGCGCTGCATAGCCTAGTTGGTCGCCCTTGCCGAGCAGGGCGGCGGCGAGCTGGGTGTCGAAGATCGGTGCGGGACAGGTGCCGGTGAGCTGGGCAAAGATTTCGAGGTCCTGCGAGGCGGCGTGGAACACCTTCACGGTGCCGGGCTCGTTGAGCCTCGCGAACAGAGCGCTGAGGTCGGTGAGCGCGACCGTGTCGATCACCCAGGCGTCGATGCCGTCGCCGATTTGGATCAGGCAGAGCTTGGGCCGGTAGGTGTCGATGCGGAGGAATTCGGTATCGACCGTGAGCCAGTCGCGCCCCTGCCAGCAGGCAATGGCTTCGGAGAGGGCGGCGGGGGTGTCGATCCAGTGGGTGGCAGTCATGCTTGCGTTCGGTGGGAAGACCCTTACGGTACCATCCTCCACGTTCCACACACTCTTCGAGCCTCATGTATCTCCAAGCCTTGCGCGTTGCGATGTCGCTGATGCTGTTTCGCAGTGGCCCGCAGGACATGCCGTTCTCCACCACGCTGCCCAGGGTTGCACTTGCGCTGGCGGTGTTCAGCACCGCATTGCTGCTCGGCCCCATGGCGCCGCTGCCAATGGCACTTGCCACGGGTCTGGGCGGTGCACTTGGCGTGGCGTTTTTCACCCGGCAGCTGCTCAGGGGCCGCAAGCTCGACAACCGCTATACGCAGACCGTCTCGGCGCAATTGCTAGTGGGCAGCCTGTTTGCGCTGGCGATGGTGCCGGCACTGCTGGCGATGGCCCCAGCGATGCAGGAAACCATGGATCTGATGCGCGCCGCCATGCAGGGCGCGGGGCCAGAGGAAGACCCGCTCGCCCTGGCCGTACAGGCTGCCCGCGAGGCCAAGTTGCAGCCACCGGCCTGGGCGACGCTGTGGTCGGACCTGATTTTCGTCTGGAGCCTGATCGCCAGCACGCGTATCAACCGCCTGGCTGCCGACCTCGGCCGGCCTTCAAGCTGGCTGCTGACGCTGCTCAGCCTGTTCGTACTGACGGGTTTCGTGATGATGGCCCAGCTCGTTGCATCCATCTTTCTGACCTGAAGCGCGCCATGCACCTGCACATCCTCGGTATCTGCGGCACCTTCATGGGGGGCATCGCCGCCATTGCCCGCGAGCAGGGCCACAAGGTCACCGGCAGCGACGCCAACGCCTGGCCGCCGATGTCCACCCAGCTCGAAGCGCTCGGTATCGGCCTGATGCCCGGCTATGCGCCCGAGCATCTGCAACCCGCGCCGGATGTGGTGGTGGTGGGCAACGTGGTGACGCGCGGCAATCCGGCGATGGAATACGTGCTCAATGCCGGGCTGCCTTATGTGAGCGGCCCGCAGTGGCTGGCCGAAAACGTGCTGCACACGCGGCATGTGCTGGCGGTGGCCGGCACGCACGGCAAGACCACGACGACCTCGCTCCTCGCCTGGATACTCGAACACGCAGGCCTCAAGCCCGGTTTTCTGGTGGGTGGGGTGCCTGGCAACTTCGGCATCTCGGCGCGCCTGGGCGAGTCGAAGTACTTCGTGATCGAGGCCGACGAATACGACACCGCCTTCTTCGACAAGCGCAGCAAGTTCGTGCACTACCGGCCGCGCACGGCGATCCTGAACAACCTGGAATACGACCACGCGGACATCTTTCCCGACCTCGCGGCCATCGAGCGGCAGTTTCATCATTTGATCCGCACCGTGCCGGGCGAGGGGCGGCTGGTGGTGAACGGCGGCGACGCCAATCTGGCCCGCGTGCTGGGATTGGGGCTCTGGAGTGGCGTCGAGTACTTCGACAGCGCCCGGGGCTGGCAGGCGGGCGTGCCGGATGCGGCCGGTGGCTTCGAGGTGCTGCATCGCGGCGTTTCGCAAGGCCGCGCGAGCCTGACCCTGGCTGGAGCCCACAACCGCAGCAATGCCCTGGCGGCCATCGCGGCAGCGCAGCACATTGGCGTTTCGGCAGCGCAGTCCATGGCGGCGCTGGCCTCGTTCGCCGGTATCCGCCGCCGGCTGGAACTGCGCGGCACGGTGCGCGACATCGCGGTGTATGACGATTTCGCGCACCACCCGACCGCCATCGCGGTAACGGTGCAGGCCCTGCGCGAGCGGGGCCAGGGGCGCATCCTCGCGGTGCTGGAGCCACGCTCCAACACCATGCGGCTCGGCAGCCACAAGAACGAGCTGGCGCATTCCCTCGACGGTGCGGACCTCTGCTTCGTGTACGCGCCACCCACGCTCAAATGGGATGCCGGCGAAGCGCTGGCGCCTGTCGGCAAGCGCCTGCGCCTTCAGAGCGAACTGGATGCGCTGGTGGCCGCCATCACCGCCGAGGCGCGTCCTGGCGACCGGGTGCTGGTGATGAGCAATGGTGATTTCGGTGGTATCCACGGCCGCCTGCTCGCCGCCCTGGCAAGCTGATGTCGGGCTGTCAGCCATGCGCGTGCTGATGCGTTTTCTCTAGGGTGCGGCACTCAGCTTGGCGTCATGCTTGCGTCGTCTTGCCAATCCACTTTCCAACCATGCGGGGAATCCACCATGTCATTGCGTCATTCGCTTTTTGCCGTTTCCGCGCTGGCTGCCAGCGCTGCCCTCATGGGCTGCCACAACGACACCTTGGGCGGTACGAGCGGCACGCCTGCAGGCCCCGTCGAGACGGGCGATACGGTGGCGCTATCGGCATCCGGCAACGTGGTGACCTTCAATCGCGGCAGCCTCGCCAAGCTGGTGAGCGATCTGCCCATCACCGGCCTGCAGAGCGGCGAGCGCCTGATCGGCATCGATGTGCGCCCGCAGGACAAACTCATCTATGGCGTCAGCAATCAGGGCAACCTCTACACGCTCGATGATTCCACGGGCGCGGTCACCCTCAAGTTCGCGCTCTCGGCCGGTGCCGCCACCACAGCCACGTGCACCGGCGGCGCACCAGGCCTGTTCACGGGGCTGAGTGGCAGCGAATTCGCTTTTGACTTCAACCCCGTGGCCGACCGCCTGCGGGTGGCCTCGGACACGCGTCAGGATCTGCGCATCAACGTCGCCGACGGCAAGGTCGTCGTCGACTGCCCCATCACCTACACC
>Ga0255091_1000043_pt1 | contig 62110 bp, 52 predicted proteins | sample Colum_Yuk_RepB_8_2_FD_188439 | JGI IMG/M metagenome (GOLD analysis project Ga0255091, IMG submission 188439) | Freshwater microbial communities from Columbia River, Oregon, United States - Colum_Yuk_RepB_8d | ecosystem: Environmental > Aquatic > Freshwater > River | place: USA: Oregon... | reverse complement strand
GCAGTTCGCCTACTACGGCCCGGATGTGGCCGTGGGCATGATTCCCAACCTGCTCGCCTCGCGGCTCGCCAACCGGCTCGATCTGCACGGCCCCGCGTTCACGGTGGATGCCGCCTGCGCCAGCTCGCTGATCGCGGTGGAGCAGGGCTGCGCCGCGCTCGCGCGCGGCGAGACCGATCTGATGCTGGTCGGCGGTGCGCACCTCACCCACGACCTCACCTTCTGGGCCACCTTCTGCCAGCTCGGCGCACTCTCGCGCACGGGCGTGGTGCGGCCGCTCGCCGCCGATGCCGACGGCATTCTCGCGGGCGAGGGCGTGGGCATGGCGGTGCTCAAGCGGCTCGACGATGCGCAAGCGGACGGCGACCGCATCTATGCGGTGATCGAGGGCGTGGGCTCGTCCAGCGATGGACGTGCGGCGAGCCTGGTCGCGCCCTCGGCCAGCGGCCAGCGCCTGGCGCTCGAAAAAGCCTGGGCGAAGGTGCCGTTCGCGCGCGAGGATATCGGTCTCGTCGAAGCCCACGGCACCGGCACGCCGACCGGCGACGGCGTGGAGCTGGAGACGTTGGGCGAGTTCTTCGGCAGCCACGCGGGCACGGCGGCAAGGCCGGTGATCGGCTCGGTGAAATCCATGATCGGCCACGCCATGCCGGCCTCGGGCATGGCCAGCCTGATCAAGACCGCCTTGGCGATCCACCACGGCGTGCTGCCGCCGACGCTGCACTGCCAACAGCCGCATCCCAAGCTCGCCGCGACGCGCTTCCGCACCGTTGCCAAGTCGGAGAGCTGGACGACGCCACGCGAACAGCGCATCGCCGCGCTCAATGCCTTCGGCTTCGGCGGCATCAATGCCCATGTGGTGCTGCGGGGACTGCCGGAGCCGAAGGCGCACGCGAATCTCGCATCCGTGCTGATGCTCGCCGCCGGCACGCCCGAAGCCCTGCTCGCCCGCTTCGACGCCGGGGAGCGTGATACCAGGCCGCAGCCTGGTCGTGCCCGCCTGGTGGTGCTCGCGCCCGATGCCAAGAAGCTCGCCACCGCCCGCAAGGCCATCGCCAGCGGCAAGCCCTGGAACGGCCGTCAGCAGATCTGGTTCTCGCCGGCGGGTCTGCTGGGCGAGGGTGGCGGCAAGCTGGCTTTCGTGTTCCCGGGCGTGGATTCGACTTTCCAGCCGCAGGCGGCCGATCTCGCCGACTACTTCGGCAAGCCCCTGCCGCCGCACTGCGAGCCGCAGGACCCCAGCGCGGCGCTGAGCCGGGTGGTGGTGGGCCTGCTCGGCTTCAACCGCTATCTCTTCGACCGGCTCGGCGAGCTGGGCGTGCGGGCGGATGCCTATGCGGGCCACAGCGTCGGCGAATGGAGCGCGATGCTGTGCAGCGGCATGATGGATCAGGCGCTGTCGGACCAGACCAACGCCGAGCTGGACTTCGATGCGGTGCAGTTTCCGGACGTGCAGTTTCTGGCGGCGAGCTGCGACGAGGCGCGCCTCCTGGCCGCAATGGAAGGCCTGCCGCGCATCGCGCTCTCGCACGACAACTGCCCGCATCAGGTCATCGCCTGCGGTGCGCGCGCGTCCATCGCCACCGTCGCCGAGCGCCTGCGGCAACAGCAGGTGTTCGCCACCGTGCTGCCCTTTGTCTCTGGCTTCCATTCGCCGCTGTTCGCCGGGCACATAGACTGGTACCGCGACTTCTTCGGGGCCGCCGAACTGGCCGAGCCCGCGGTGCCGGTGTGGTCGGCGACGACGGCCGCACGCTTTCCCGCCGCGCTCGCCGACAAGCGCCAGCTCGCACTCGATCACCTGCTGCAACCGGTGCGCTTCCGCGAGCTCACCGAGCGGCTGTATGCGGATGGCGTCCGCGTGTTCGTCGAAGTCGGCACCGGCTCGCTGACCGGCTTCATCGCCGACACGCTCGGCAGCGCGCCGCACCAGGCGCTGCGCAGCAACCACGAATCGCGGAGCGGACTGGGCGCCTTGCAGCAGCTGAGCGCCGCGCTCTGGGTGGAGGGCCTCCAGTTCGACACACGCCTGCTCGCCGCCGCCGCGGAACCCTTGGCCATCGACGAGGTGGAAGCGCCACTCGCCGCCAGCAGCCGCAAGCTCGCCCTCGGCGTACCGCTGGTGCGCCTGTCGCAGCCGCTGGAAAGCCATCTGCTGCCCGCACGCTTTAACCCCACGGCCAGCAGCAGCCTGCCGCTGATTGCCGCCAACGATGCGGTGGGACGGCTGGTGCGCGACACGCTGGCCGACATCGAGCGCAGCGGCCGCGAGGTGCTCGCGGCTTGGCAGCAGCACCGCCAGTCGCAGCCTGCGGCTGGCGCGCCGCCAGCCACGGTCGCCGTGTTCCCGCGCCGCGTGCAGCGCCGGCTCGATATCGAGCAGACCATCCCCTATGTGAAGGATCACGAGCTGTATCCGCAGCGGCCGGGCTGGCCGATCGTCGCCGACCGCCATCCGGTGGTGCCGATGACGATGGAAGTGATGCTGGTGCGCGAGGCGGTGGAAGAAGCGCTGCCGGGCCAGAAGGTGATCGAGGTCGGCCAGATCCAGGCCTACAACTGGCTGGCGGTAAGCGAGCCGCTGACGGTGGAACTGACCCTCACCGCGGTTGACGCGACGCGGATCGACGTGGAAATCCTCGGCTACTTCAAGGCGCGGGTGACGGTGGCGGCGGACTATCCCGCCGCCGATCTGCCCACGCCCGCGGCCTTGCAGCAGCCGCGCGAGACCGCGGTGAGCGCAGCCGATCTCTACCGCGAGGGCTGGATGTTCCATGGCCCGGCGTACCAGGGTGTGGCCGCCTTCACCGCCATCGGCGACAACGGCATCGACGGCCAGCTACGCGTGCCCGTGGGCAAGGGCGCGCTGCTCGACAACATGGGCCAGCTCGCCGGCTACTGGGTGATGGAGCAGCCACAGGACTGCCTCGCCATGCCGATCGGTGTGGATCGCATCCGCTTCTTCGCACCCGACCCGCTGCCGGGTGAACTCACCACCGCACAGATCCGCATCACGCAGCTCGACGCGCTGAACTGCATCACCACGCACCAGCTGCGCAATGCACAAGGTCAGCTCGCCGTCGCCATCGAGGGCTGGCGCACGCGGCGCTACCAGATGGACAAGGCCTTCTGGGTGGCCAGCCGCAAGCTCTCGCACCATGAGGCCTCGCAGCGGGTGCCGCCGAACGTGGCGCTGTTCGAGGATCGCTACGACACGGCCATCCTGCGCGACTACCTCAGCCGCCGTTACCTCACGACGAGCGAGCGTGCGGTGTACGACGGCCTCTCGCCGCGCCGTCGCCGCCAGTGGCTGGCCGGACGCGTGGCGGCGAAGGACGCCGTGCGCGCCTGGCTGCGCGAGCATCGCGGCATCGCGGCCATCTGGCCGCAGGAGTTCGCCATCGTCAACGACGAGGCGGGAGCACCGGAGCTTCGCTCCAACGTCACCGCCACCCTGCCGGCGGGGCTGCACCTCTCGCTCGCGCACAAGGGCACGCTGGCGGTCGCCATCGTCGGCACCCAGCCGGTGGGCATCGACCTCGAAAAGATCGAGCCGCGCGAAGCGGGCTTCCTGGCCCTCACCTTTACCGAGGCCGAGCTGGCGCTGCTCGGCGGCCCGGATGCCCCCGCCGAACACACGCGCGGCTGGGTGGCGAAGGAGGTGGCCGCCAAGGCGCGCGGCACCGGCTTGCAGGGTCGGCTGCATGACTTCGTGATCCAGGCCCGCGACGGCGACTGCTTCTGCGTCAACGGCCACTGGGTCGTCACCCATCCGCTGCGCGACTGCATCGTCGGCTGGAGCCTGCTGCCGCCCGCCGCCGATGCCACCGCCTCGGTCGAACTCGCCCGATCTGCCTGATTCCTCTCCTACGCAACCCGCACCGCCGCCATGAGCAGCCCGCACCAAGAACAAACCCTGGCCCTGGTCATCGACCACATCCGCAACACCGTCAACGAGGACTGGATCACCGACTACGACATCGAGCGCGGCACGCGCTTCAACGACGATCTCGAACTCGAGAGCATCGAGTTCGTGAAGATCGCCGAGGCCCTGCAGGCCCACTACGGCACGCGGCTGGCGATCATCGACTGGCTCTCGGGCAAGAGCATCCACGAGCTGATCGGGCTCTCGGTGGGCGATCTCGCCGACTACATTGCCGCCGCGACAGAAACCGCGAGCGCCTGAACCCCTCATGGCCCGCATCCTGTTCACCGTGCCGCCGCTCACCGGCCATCTCAACCCGGCGCTGGCCGTAGCCGATGCGCTCACGGCCGCTGGCCACAAGGTGGCCTGGGCGGTGCACGCGCGGCAGCTGCGCGACAAGCTGCCGCCGCGGGCGCATGTGTATCCGCTGGACGCCGAAGACCCGGACGACCACGGCATCGTGCACCCGCAGGTGCGCGGGCTGGAGAGCGTGCGGCTGTTCTTCGAGGACTACACCCTGCCCATCGCCGAGCGCATGCTGCTGCCGCTGGAGGCGATCACGCGCAGCTTTCAGCCCGACGTGATGGTGGTCGATCACCAGCTGCCCGGTGGCGCCCTGGTGGCGCGCAAGCTCGGTCTGCCCTGGGCCACGCTGGTCACCACCAGCGCCTCGATCCTGAAGATGTCGCCCCTGCTCGACGCCTGGGTGGAAGGCCAGTACCAGACCCTGCAAGCGCGCTACCTGCCGCCCGAGCTCACGGTGGCGCGGCCCGACTTTTCGCCGCACCGGGTGATCGTGTTCTCCACCGAGAGCCTGCTCGGCACCCAGCATGCACGCATCGATGCGCCCTATACCTTCGTCGGCCCCGCCAAGGGCGATGGCCGCCGGCCGGTGGCCTTTCCCTGGGAATGGCTGAAGCCCGACACCCGGAAGCTGCTGGTGTCGCTGGGCACCGTCAGCCGCGACCGCGACACGCGCTTCTTCGAGGTGATGATGGCTGCGCTCGCCGAGCTGCCGGCGGTGCAGGCGGTGCTGGTCGCACCCGAATCGCTGGCCGCGCTCGCGCCGCCCAATGTCCTGATCCGCGACTACGTGCCGCAGCTGGAACTGCTGGACCAGGTCGATGGCGTCATCTGCCACGCCGGCCACAACACCGTCTGCGAGGCCCTGAGCCGCGGCCTGCCGATGATCGTCGCGCCCATCCGCGACGACCAGCCGGTGATCGCGCGGCAGGTGATCGACGCCGGCGCGGGGCTCTTCATGCGGCACGGCAAGGTCACACCGGCGATGGCGAAGAGCCTGATCGGCCAGCTGCTGGCGACACCCTCGCTGGCCGAGAACGCGCAGCGCCTCGCGCAGGATCTGCGCGCCGCACCGGGCGCGCAGGGCGCTGCCGAGTGCATCGCCGCGCTCGCCCTGCAACCCGCGCTGCGCAAGGTGGCCTGACGATGGAGACCATCGAAGTGGCAGGCGCGCAGCTTTCCGCCATGAGCCTGGGGCAGGGGCCTGCGACGGTGATGCTGCATGGGCTGGCCACCGGCAATATGGCGACCTGGTATTCCAGCTTCGCCTCGCCGCTCGCGGCCAGCCGTCGCGTCGTGCTGTACGACCAGCGCGGCCACGGCGGCAGCAGCACGCCCGCCTCCGGCTTCGATCTCGATACCCAGGCGGACGATCTCGAAGCCGTGATCGTGGCCTATGGTCTCGAAGGCGAGGCCATCGACCTCGTCGGCCACAGCATGGGCGCGCTGGTGGCCCTGCACTTCGCACTCCGGCATCCGCAGCAACTGCGACGGCTGGTGCTGGTGGATGCGCCGATGCCCGCGCGCGAACACGTCGGCCCCAGCCTCAAGAATGTGCAGACGCGCGAGCAGCTCGCGGCCTATGCCGAGCAGGAGCTGGCCGCGGTGGTGGGCCTGGGCGGCCGCCGCCGCGAGAAGCTGCTGCAGAGGCTGAACGCCCTGTTCTTCGAGTCCACCCTGGTGGCCGACGTGCTGGCGATGGGCGCAGAGCCGCAGGCGGCGCTGGCGGCCCTGCGAGTGCCGGTGCGGCTCATTTATGGCCAGCGCTCGCCCTGCCTCGCGGCAGGGCAATACCTGGCCCGCGTGCTGCCGCAGGCGGAACTGGTGCTGCTCGACTGTGGCCATTTCATCCCGGAGGAAGCGCCGGCTGCGCTCCGGGCCGAACTCGAATCCTTTCTCGCGCTGCCGCCCATCGCGGCTGCCGAACCTTCTCTGCTGAGCGCCGCATGAGCAAACCCTACAGCCGCGTCGTCTCCGGCCTGGAGCGCTACTCGCTGGTGCTGCACGGCGCGTATCGCTACCACGTCGACGGCATTCTCGAAGGCGTCGGCGAGGTCGATGCGGTGGCGCTGCAACAGGCCGTGAATCTCGCCGCCGCCGCCAATCCCGCCATCCGCGTACGCCTGCGCGGCATTCTCGGCTGGTGCCGCTGGGTCGATGGCGGTGTCGCCCCCAGGGTGCGGGTGATGCCGCTCTCCCGCTGGGACGGCAGCAGCGAACAGAACGCCCCCTATCTCGACGAACGCCTGCACGCCCGCAAGGCGGTGGCCGACGTGCTGCTGGTGCCCTGCACCGATGGCCGCACCCGACTCGTGTTCCGCACCCTGCACGCCGCCATCGACGGCCGCGGCTGCATCCACTGGATGACCGAGGTCTGCCGCGCGCTGCGCGGCGAGGCGCTGCAAGGCTCGGACGCGACGATCAACGACCTCGACGTGCAGGATCGCTTCGCCGACCGCATTCCGCCGGACTCCGACATCGCGCCGCAGCAGTGCATCCCGGTGCTGGCACCGAAGCCGGGTGACCGCGGCCCGCTGCGTTATCAGTGGCGGCGGGTGCTGATCGACCGCGACGTGCCGCAGCTCTTGACCAAGGCGGCGGTGTTTCTCGCCGAGTGGGCTCGTCGGCGCGAGGCGGGTGAAGTCGGCTTCACCGTGCCGGTGGACTACCGTGGCTTCCGCATCCAGGAGATGGGTATCGGCAATCTCACCGGCTATCTGCGGCTGGTGGTGCCGGAGGGTGCGAGTTCGCGCAGCCTCATGGTGCAGCTCGGCCAGCGCATCAAGGCCTATGCCGACTGCCGCAGCTTTCCGGGCATCCGCAAGATCGTCTGGCTGCCGGTCTGGTACATGCTGCGCGGCCTCAAGCCCAAGATCGACACCGTGCTCTACACCGTGACGCCGGCGCTGCCCACGGGCGGCATCGTCTCGATGGGCAGCCTGAAGGCCGAGCACTTCGACTTTCCCGGCTTCAAGGCCGAGAACTGCTATGGCATCCCCGGCGCGGTGGGCAAGTTGAATCTCATCTTCGTCAACTACCCCGACCACGTCTGCGCGAGTTTTGCGGCACCGGCTGCCTTCAATCACGAGGGCCAGTTCGACGCGCTGGTCAGCGCATTTCAACAACACTTCTCCACGGCAGGACGCACCCCTTGAAAGACCTCGACCTCGGCAAGCTGAAGGTGCATCGCGACGGCAGTCTGGGCAGCAAGGTGCCGGCGAAGAAGCCGCGCCTGAGCACCCGCAATCGCTGGCTGATCGGTGCCGCGCTGGTGGTCGGCGTGTGGATGCTGCTGCCCAAGCCGGTGCCGGTGACGAGCACCCAGGTCGTCACCGCCTGGCCCTCGCAGCAGTACGTGCTGCTCAATTCCACCGGCTACGTGGTGGCGGGGCGCAAGGCGGCGGTGGCCTCGAAGGGCACCGGCCGCGTCGAGTGGCTGGGCGTGAACGAGGGTGATTTCGTGAAGGCCGGCACCGTGGTCGCGCGGCTGGAGAGCCTCGACGTGGAGGCCACCCACCAGGCCGCGGTCGCCAACACCGCCGTCGCAGCCGCAGCGGTGCCGGGGGCGAAAGTCGAACTCGACGATGCGCAGCGCAATCTCGACCGCGTGCAGATTCTCTTCCAGCGCAAGCTGGTCGGGCAGGTGAACCTGCAGGATGCCAAGTCGCGCCAGGCGCGCGCCGCCGCCAGTTACGAGAGCAGCAAGGCCGCGCTCGAGGCGGCCAAGGCCAACGAGCGCAATGCCGAGACGGCCGTGGGCTACACGCAGATCCGCGCGCCTTTCGACGGCGTGGTGATCTCGCGCGCCGTCAGCGTCGGCGACGTGGTGACGCCGCTGTCTTCCGCCGCCGATGCGCGCGGGGCGGCGGTGGTGATGGCGGACATGAGCACCTTGCAGGTGGCGGCGGATGTCTCGGAATCCTCGCTCTCGCTGATCAAGGCCGGGCAGCCCTGCGAGATCGTGCTGGATGCCTTCCCCGACCGCCGCTTCCGTGGCGAGGTGGCGCTGGTGGTGCCCACGGTCAACCGCGCCAGCGCCACGGTGACCGCCAAGGTGCGCTTTCTCGACCCCGATCCCAGCATCCTGCCGGACATGGGTGCGCGCGTGGCCATTCTCTCGCAGGCCGTCGATTCGGCTCATCAGAAACCGGTGCTGGCAGTGAACCCGGCCGCCCTCGTCGAGCGCGAGGGCGCGAGCTATGTCTACAAGCTCGGTGCCGAAGGCCGCGCGGTCGAAGTACCGGTGAAGCCCGGCGTCACACTCGGCGGCGTGCGCGCGGTGGAGGGCGATCTCAAGGTGGGCGAGAGCCTGCTGCTGGCTGCCGCCGGCAAGCTCAAGGACGGCGTGCGCATCCAGCTCGGCGAGGGCAAGTGAGTAACTCGCTCATCAGCATCCAGAACCTCAACAAGACCTACCGGCGGGGCAACCAGCCGGTGCCGGTGCTGCTGGGCATCGATCTCGAAATCGCGGCGGGCGACTACGTCTCGCTGATGGGGCCTTCCGGCTCGGGCAAGAGCACCCTGCTCAATCTCATCGCCGGCATCGACAAGCCCACCAGCGGCACGCTGCTGATCGACGGCGTGGACATCGCCGCCCTGCCCGAGAACGACCTCGCGGCCTGGCGCGCCGGCAACGTCGGCTTCGTGTTCCAGTTCTACAACCTGATGCCAGTCCTCAACGCCTTCGAGAACGTCGAGCTGCCGCTGCTGCTGACCAGCCTCGACAAGGCCGAGCGGCGCGAGCACGTGGAGACCGCACTCGCGATGGTGGGCCTGGCCGACCGCATGGATCACTATCCCAACGAACTCTCCGGCGGCCAGCAGCAGCGCGTCGCCATCGCCCGCGCGCTGATCACCGACCCCACCCTGATCGTCGCCGACGAACCCACGGGCGATCTCGATCGGCAGTCCGCCGACGATGTGCTGAACCTGCTCGACCGCCTCAACGGTGAGCTCGGCAAGACCATCGTCATGGTCACCCACGACCCCAAGTGCGCGGCACGCGCGAAGCGACTGGTGCATCTGGAAAAGGGCGTGCTGCTGGCGGGCAGCGGCGGGCACTGAATGAACGCGGCCTTCCTCTTCAAGCTCGCCAGCAAGAACATGTGGCGGCACCGCGCGCGCACGGCGATGACGATGGCGGGCATCGCCATCGCCATCGTCTCCTTTGGCCTGCTGCGCACGGTGGTGGACAGCTGGTACGCGGGCGCGGAGCTGGGCGACAGCGGCCGGCTCATCACCCGCAGTGCCGCCTCGCTGAGTTTCTCGCTGCCCAAGACCCACGGCGAGCGCATCCGTCGCGTGCCGGGCGTGAACGGGGTGACCTGGGCCAACTGGACGCCGACAGCTACTTCGGCCTCTACCCCGAGTTCATCGTGCCGCCCGAGCAGCTGAGCAGCTTCCAGCACGACCGCCGCGGTGCCCTCGTCGGCGCCAAGCTGGTGCGCAAATACGGCTGGAAGCTCGGCGACCAGGTGCCGCTCAAGGGCACGGTGTATCCGGGCAACTGGAGCTTCACCGTGCGCGGCATCTACGAGGGCCGCGACGACAAGGTGGACGAGGGCCAGTTCCTGCTGCACTGGGACTATGTCAACGACACCATCAAGGCGGCACTGCCCTCGCTCGCCGACCGGGTCGGCGTGTTCGTGGTCAACATCGACGACCCCAGCCAGGCGGCGTCGGTGTCGGCGACCATCGACAGCGGCTTCAAGAACTCGCTGGCCGAGACCCGCACCGAGACGCAGAAGTCTTTCCAGCTCGGCTTTATCGCGATGGTGGACACCATCCTGGTCGCGATCCAGACCGTGGCCTACGTGGTGGTGCTCATCATCATGGCGGTGATGGCCAACACCATGACGATGGCGGCGCGCGAGCGCACGCGCGAATACGCGACGCTGAAGGCGCTGGGCTTTGGCGACCAGGTGGTGTCGCTGCTGATTCTGGGCGAGTCGCTGACGATCTCGCTGGTGGGCGGTGCGGTGGGCATCGCGCTGAGCTTTCCGCTGGCGCGCGGCTTCTTCGCGGCCACGCACGACCTGTTCCTGGTGTTCGCCATCACGCCGACGACGCTGGCGCTGCAACTCGGTGCGGCGCTGCTGATCGGCTTGAGTGCCGCCGTGGCACCCGCCATCAACAGCGCGCGCGTGCCCATCGTCGATGGCCTGAGGGCGGTGACATGACCGTCGGCCAGGGACTGTCGCTGTCGTACGTGGCGCGCAACCTGGTTGCGCGCAAGCTCACGACCATCCTCACCGCCGCCGGCATGGCGCTGGTGATCTTCGTGTTCGCCACCGTGCTGATGATGGCCGAGGGCCTGCGCAAGACGCTCGGCGGCACCGGCAGCGACAGCAATGTGGTGCTGATCCGCCAGGGTTCGCAGACCGAGGTGCAGAGCACGCTCGCGCGCGATCAGGCCCAGCTCATCGCCACCCTGCCGGGCCTGGCCGCGGGTGCTGAAGGACGGCCACGGCTGTCGCCGGAAGTGCTGGTGCTGGTCAACCTGCCGCGCAAGAGCGGCAGCGGCCTCGCCAACGTGGTGGTGCGCGGCACCACGGCGGAAGGTCTGGCCCTGCGGCCGCAGGCGCAGCTGGTCAGCGGCCGGCCGTTCAAGCCCGGCTCTTCGGAGATCGTGGTCGGCTCCGGCATGGCGCGCGGCAAGGTGGGCCTGAGCATCGGCGACACGGTGACCTTCGGCCTGCGCGACTGGACGGTGGTCGGCGTGTTCGATGCCGGCAGCAGCGGCTTCGACTCCGAGATCTGGGGCGATGGCGAGCAGATGATGCAGGCCTTCCGCCGCAACGCCTACTCCTCGATGCTGATCGGCCTGCGCGATGCGGCGAGCTTCGAGGAGTTCGCCGCCGCCGTGGCGCGCCAGCCGCAGCTCAAGCTGGATTTGAAGCGCGAGCGGCAGTTCTATGCCGACCAGTCCGAGAAGCTCGCCAACTTCATCAGCATTCTCGGCCAGACGATCACGGTGATCTTCTCCATCGGCGCGATCATCGGTGCGGCCATCACCATGTATTCGAGTGTCGCCAACCGCACCCGAGAGATCGGCACGCTGCGGGCGCTGGGGTTCCGGCGCGGCAACATCGTCAATGCTTTTTTGCAGGAGGCGATGCTGCTGGGTTTCGTGGCGGGCGTGGCGGGCCTGGCCATCGCCTCGCTGATGCAGGCGGTGGAGATTTCCACCACCAATGTGCAGACCTTTTCCGAAGTGGTGTTCAAGCTGGTGCTCACGCCGGGCATCGCGCTGGAAGTGCTGCTGTTTTCCCTGCTGATGGGCGTGCTCGGCGGTGTGCTACCCGCGCTCAGAGCCTCAAGACTGGAGATCGTCGATGCCCTTAGATCCGCCTAGCCAAGCCTTTGTCGAGCCCGAGGCACCCAAGCCGGTCGCCGCCATGCCGATGCAGCCAAAGGCGCTGTCGTCGCAGGTATACAAGCCGCGCTTCACGCTGCCGCCGCTCGCCCCCGTGAACCGCATCGCGCGGCCCGTCTCCACGCCCGAGTACTACCACGCGAGTGTCGCCACCAGCGGCAAGACACTGGAAGTCACCCGCGAGAACGGCTTCATCCTCGAAGGCGAGGGCCGCGTGCCGGCAGCGCGATGGCTGGCCGCGCTGCAGGCCGTGTCCGCCATCAACCCCGGCGCGCGACTGCGCATGGTCGGCAAGCGCTGGGAGAGCGATGGCCTGCCGCCGCGGCTGCGGATCATCGAGGAAGGCGCGCCGCACAGCGACTGGGATGGCCGCAACAGCGACGGGGCGGGCTTTCTCTACGAGAATCCCTTGCCGCTGGACACCGGCCCGACGGTGGAGCTGGTGGTGATCCATCGCCCCGCCAACAAGACCCTGCTGGTGCTGCGCAGTCACCACGCGACGATGGACGGCATGGGCACCATGCACTTCTACCTGGAGCTGTTCCGCGCCCTGCGCGGCGAGCCGCTGGTGGGCACCAATGCGGCCTTCAGCGACACCGACCTGATGCAGAGCGTGGGCGCGAAAAAATCCACCTCGAAACACCTCAAGACCGCCGCGATGACCGGCCAGCCGAGAGGCGACGAGGCAGGCGACGAGTGGCGGCGCATCAGCCTGGGCAAGCCCAGGAAGAACCAGCTCGCGCGCGTCGCCGATGCGGTGGCCGAGTTCGCGCGCCAACACTCGCCGCAGCTGTCGCTGCTGATCGGCGTGCCGGTGGATCTGCGTCGCCACGCGCCGGGCCTGAACTCGACTGCCAACTACACCAACATGATTCTGGTGCGGCTGGACCCGGGCGAGGGTGGCGAGGCCTTCCGCCTGCGGCTGAAGGAGATGCTCGACCAGAAGATGGAGACGGTGTATCCGCGCATCCTCGAAGTTTTCAAATGGTTCTCGCTGCGCCGGCTGGACCTGATGCTCTCGCGCCGCGAGAGCAACTACCGCACCAAGAAGGCGCTGGAGACGGCGGTGATCTCCAACCTCGGCCGCCACGAGGCCGCACCGCTGAGCGGCGGCGGCTTCACGGTGGAGAAGTTCTACGTGATCCCGATCAAGGGCAGCATTTTCTTCGGCATGGCCTGCGTCAACGACGCGGTGGAGCTGACCCTCAACATCCCGCGCGTGCTCGCCAGCCACGGGCGCTTCGATGCCTTCGCCGAGCACCTGACCCGCAAGCTCGCCGACTGAGGCGCGATCAGTTCACCAGCAGCGCATCCACTTCCTGCAGGTCGCGCAGCGCCAGCTGCCCGGCCAGGGCCTTGAGGCGCAGGGTGGCGAGGATGCAGTCGTAGCGCGCCTTGTCGTAGTTGCGCTCGGCGGCGTAGCGCTGCTGCTGGGCGTTGAGCACATCGAGGGCCGCGCGGGTGCCGATCTCGAGGCCGGTCTCCACCGCCACCAGCGCGCTGCGGCTACTGGCCTGCGCCTGCTTGAAGGCGCGCACCTTGGCGGCCCCGAGCGTGACGGCCTGATAGGCCGTGCGCACCTGCCGCTCCACCGCGCGCTCGGCGCCGTCGAACTCCGCCAGCCGCTGTTCGCGGCCGGCCTTGGCCTGCCGCACCAGTGACTGCGTGGTGCCGCCTGCGAAGATCGGCAGGCTCAGGCGGATGCCCGCGGAAGGGCCTTTCAGCTTGGTCGGCAGCGCACCGGCCTCGCTGCGGCTGTCGGTGTAGTTCAGGCTGCCGGAGAGCGTCGGCAGATGCCGCGCCTGCACCGCGGAGAGCTCCTGCACGGCGACGCTGAAATTCAGGCGTGCCGCCATCACGTCGAGATTGCCGCTCTTGGCGCGCACGACCCATTCGTCGGCGCTGGCGGGCTGAGGGCTGGGCAGCACCAGTTCGGCGGGCAGGGTCGAGAGCGGCTTCTTGCCCTCGGTGCCGGCCAGTGCGACGACGCGCACCGGGCGCTTGTCGAGGTCTTCCAGCGGCTCGCGGATGATTTCTTCCAGCGATTCGAGTGCGGAGGTGTAGGCCTGCTGGGCCTCGAGTTCGGTGGCCACACTCAGGTCGTAGCGAGCCTGCACCTCGTCGGTGTCGGTGAGGCTGGAGATGCCGACTTCGACGTTCTGCTTCGCGAGTTCGAGCTGTCTGGACAAGGCCTCCTTCTCGGCCGTGGCCGAGCGCAGCGCATCGCTCGCACCCAGCACGCCGAAATAGCTTTCGGCCACCGTCAGCAGCAGGGTCTGCTCGCTCATGCGATAGCTCAGCTGCGCGAGTGCCACCTGTTCGCTCGCCTGCTTCAGGCGATAGAAGGCTTCGAGATTGAACAGGGGTTGCGTCAGCGTGACGCTCAGGCTCTTGTCGGTACCGTCGTTCTTGCTCGAGATCGGCACCGTCGTGCCGGTGGTGGGATCGGTGTAGCTCACCTGGAGGTCGGAGTCGTTGAACACCTGCTCGTAGCTGCCGGTGACCTGCGGCAGCAGCTGCGCCTTCGCCTGCGGCGAGGCTTCGAGCGCGGCATCGCGGGCGAAGCCCGCGGCGCGCAGGGTGGCGTCGTTCTTGACGGCCAGGCTGTAGAAGCGGAGCAGATCGTTGGCCGATGCCAGCAGAGGCGCGGACAGCAGGGAAGCCAGCAGCAGTTTTTGGAGTGACATGGAGCGCGAAATGGTGTCCTGACGCGTCGAAGATCCTGCCACTTCAATGTGGCAGGGCGGTGCCACCAGGGCGGCACCGCGAACAATGTATTTCCTTATACGAAGGGCCTCGCGCGGCATCATGCCGGGCCTTCATTCCTGCATTCAAGAATCGTGCACAAGCCTCCTTTCAGAGCCAGCGTTTCAGCTGCTGCGCCACCCAGGCGGCGTCATCCAGCGGCAGGTCGTGACCGGCCGTGGGATGGGTCGCGATCTCGCATCGCCAGCGCGCCGCCAGCGCCTGCGAGCAGCGTGTGTCCACCAGCCGGTCGGCTGCGCCCGTCAGTAGCAGCAATCGTGTACGCGGTGCCCGCGCCGGCGCTGCAAAGCGCATCGCGGCGAGCAGCTGCCGCAGCGCGTTGGCGCGCGAGACCGGGTGCGACAGACGCCAGTGCGTCCAGTCGTCGAGCACGGCACGCGTCTGTTCGAGATGGCGGCTGGTGAGTTGCAGGATGGCTTCTTCCGCCTCGCGCGGCTCAGGCTTGCCGAGCGCCATACGCAGCAGCAAGGGCCAGGCGGCCGGTTGCAGGCGACGGTAGAAGGGGCTTACCGGTCGCAGGCTGGTGTTGGCGAGCACGGCCGCGTCGAGTTCCTCGGGATGCGCATCGGCCCAGGCCACCGCCACCATCGCGCCGAGCGACATGGCGAACACGCGGTAGGGCGGGGTGATGCTCTGCCGCCGCAGCTCGGCGCGCACCCAGTCGGCCATCGCCGGTACGCTGGAGAGGCTGGGCTCGTGGTTGCGCAGGCCGTTGCCGGGCAGGTCGAGCAGGCAGAGGGGAGTGCCCGGCAGCGCGGCGCGCAGCCGCTGCGGGAACGCACCCCAGTGCCGCGCATCGCGCATCAGGCCGCGCAGCAGTACCAGCGTCGGCGCGTGGCTCATCTCGAACCCCGGCGATACCAGCGTGCCAACGCATCGGCGTAGTGCTGGTCGCGCGCGGCGGCGGTGGGCAGCCAGCGCTGGTGGCTGGAGGCGGCGCGGGTGAAGAAATCCAGCAGGGCCAGATGCCGGCGCATGACGCGCTGCTGACGGTGGCCGATCAGCGGATTGAAGATGCCGAAGCGGTTGAACAGCTGGCGCGGGTTCTTCTTGATCCACAGCCAGCTGCCCATCTCGAGCGTGAGTGGCAGAAAGGTGCGGCGCGCATCGCCGGCGGCGCGCAGATAGAGGTGATCCCACAAGTCGCCGTGCGTGAGGTATTGCAGGCTCTGCGGCTCGAACACGTACTGGTGGTGGACATTGCTTTGCGCGTAGATGGCCTGCAGGGCGTGCAGCTCCGGCAGGTGGGCGATGGGGGTGGCGCTGTGGGCGAGCGGAAACCAGATGCGGTCGAGCGTGCCGAAGCCGGAGTGGCAGTCGATGGCGAGGCTGAAGCGGCGGCTGAGCAGTTCGTCTTCCACCAGGGCGCAGAGGGCGCTGCTTTCTGCCTCCATCGGTGCGCCTTCCATGCCGCGGAACCAGGGCAAACCCGGCGAGAGGCGCTGGCCGCCGATCAGGAAGGGCACCGGCTCCAGCGCCTCGATGGGCGCGTTGCGCATCAGGTCGACGCCGCGCGGGTTGGCGCGCGTGCCCAGCAGCAGGCCGCCCGGATTGACCAGCGGCATGAACACCAGTCGCACGGTCTTGAGCTGCTGGTGCAGTACCTTGTCCCAGTGCAGGCGGTTGACGAGGCTGCGCAGGTAGGCGATCACCACCTCGGCACCGATGCGTTCCAGCCCGTGCACGCCGCCGAAGAAACCGACCGCAGGCACCTTGGGCGAGGGATTGCCGAGCGTGATGGCGTGCACCGGCAAGTTGCGTTGACCGACGTGCACCTCGCAGGCGATGCGCGCCTGCAAGTGCGGGTGGCCCTCTTCGATCAGCCGTTCGAGTTCGGCGAGTTCCGGCAACGCGGGAGCGGGCGAGGGACGCGGTGGCGGATCGAACATGCAGGGAGTTTAGCGACGACCATTGCACTTCAAGCCCGGTCTGGCGCGGTGGTCGAGCGATTTCACGAAACTGCCATCTGGGCTTCACAGAGGCTGTCTACCGTGCCGCATCGGTCAAGCCGTCCCCTCTGGAGAGCCGCCATGCGTGACATCGTCAAGAGCTTCAAAGCCTATCCCTCCCTGAGCATCGCCAGCGCCGTGGTTTGGGGCGTGGTGGAGTTCGTGGCCCTGCAACGTTCGATGGTCGTGGCCAAGGTCAAGCCGCAGGCCTGAGACGCCATTCGCGGTGCCAACGCCCTGTCTCGCGCAGGGCGTTTTCGTTTCAGGCGGTCGCCGTCTGCGCGTGGCGGGTGATGAGCTCGGCGATGCGGGGCAGCAGCGGCTTGGGCAGGTCATGCCCCATGTTCTTCAGCACTTCGAGCCTGGCACCCGGGATGAGCCTGGCCAGCTCGCGACCGGCGGCGACGGGGATCAGCGGGTCGTCCTCGCCGTGCAGGATGAGGCTCGGAACGGAGACTTCGGGCAGGCGCTGGTGGCGGCTGCCGGAAGCGAGAATCGCGAGCAGCTGGTGGATGTAGCCGCGCGGGTAGATCGACCGCGTCACCGTGCGGGTGGCCAGTGCACGGCGCTCTTCCAGCGGCGGGACGGCCCTGGGGCTGGCCAGTACCTTCCAGGTCTCGGTGCCGTGTTCGATCAAGGATTCAGGATCACGGCCCTTGGGCCGGCGGATGAGGCGCAGCTGTACCTTGGCACTCGCCTGCGGCAGGCGCGGGTTGTTGCTGCTGGACATGATCGAGGTGAGGCTGAGCACTCGGTCGGCGTGATCCAGCGCCAGCAGTTGCGCCACCATGCCGCCCATCGAGAGCCCGACGATGTGCGCGCGCTGGATGCCGAGGGCGTCCATGAGACCGACCGTGTCGAGTGCGAGATCATCCAGCTTGTAGGGCGCGCGTACCTTGAGGCCTAGCCGCGAGCGCAGGATGTTCTTGAAGAACTGTGCGTCGCGTGGCCCTTGGATTTTCTCGGAGAGGCCGATGTCGCGGTTGTCGAACCGCACCACGTAGAAGCCCGCCGCGGCGAGCGCCTCGCAGAGCGCATCCGGCCACACCACGAGCTGGCAGCCCAGGCCCATGATGAGCAGCATGGCGGGGTGATTCGGATCACCGAAGGTTTCTGCTTCCAGCGAGATGCCGTTGGTCTGGTACTGGGGCATGGGGTTCCTTATTCGAGATCGAGAATCGTCTGCCAGTGCTCAGGCCGGATCGGCATCACCGACAGGCGGTTGCCGCGCATGATGAGCGGGCAGCCCTTGAGCTGGGCTTCGTGTGCTTTCAGTGTTTCGAGCGTGATCGGCCGCTTGAGGTGGCGCACGTAGCGCATCTCCACCAGGAACCAGCGTGGCTCTTCGAGCTTGGCGGTGGGGTCGTAGTGATGATGCTTGGCGTCGAACTGGGAAGGGTCGGGATAGGCCGCACTCGCGACTTCCATCAGTCCGTAGATGCCCGGTACCTCGCAGCTGGAGTGATAGAAGAATGCGGGGTCGCCCACTTTCATGTCGTCGCGCATGGAGTTGCGCGCCTGGTAGTTGCGCACGCCGTCCCAGGGCTCGATGCCCTTCGGGCGATTCTTGAGGTCGTCGATGGAAAAGGTGTCGGGTTCGGACTTCATCAGCCAGTGGCGCATGGGGTTCATCCGTTGTGATGGCGGGGAAAGCGGTGCAGCCCACGTTCGGTCAGCACCGCGTGCAGTGACTGATCCCAGGGCTCGCGCGGCAGCACGGCCCTCTGCTGACTCGCGTAGGCGAGGCCCAGGCGATAAGGGCGGAAACGATGGCGCGACAGCGCGCGGTCGTAGTAGCCACCACCTTGGCCGAGACGTGTTCCGCGTGCATCGAAAGCCAGCAGCGGCAGGATGACCACATCCAGTGTCGACGCCCGCAGTGCCCGCCCGGAGCGGGGCTGCAACATGCCGAGCCGATGTGGCTTCAGTTGTCGTCCCACGAGGGGGCGAAAACGCAGGTGACCACGAACGATCGCGGGCGCGAAGAGGCGGATGCGACGGGCGCGCAGGGCCGTGATCAGCGGTCCCGTCATCAGTTCGCTGCCCATCGAGAGGTAAATCGCCACCCGCCGTGCGCGCCGCAGGGCGGCGCAGCGGTGAAGCTGTCTGGCGACAGCGCTTGCGGCTTTTCTTCGGAGGGGTTGGGCCACTGACTTGCGCTGAGCGCGCAACGCGCCTCGTAGCGCGCGCTTGGCATTGGGCGCATCCGGCGGCAGGGTGCCGCCGGACTGAAAAAGTGTGTCTCCCGCCTGTGCCGTGACGTTCATCGCTGACCTTGAGACGGGGGTCTCAAGTGGGCACCGCGTCGGCCATCGGGCTTCCCACTGCAAGGTGGGCCTGCACGCCAGAACCGAGTAAGGCTCCCGGGGTTTTGCAATTAGGCTCAAGGGTTTTGGATGAGGCCCTCGAACACTGCAGGAGACACATTTGAATCATACACGTCAGCATCCGCGCTGCATGCTGAATGTTTTTGCAGGGATCATTCAATCGCTCGAACTGAGCGTGGTATCGATATCCCGCGCGAACTGGCGCACTCGCTCGCGCGCCTTGTCATCGGGTGGCACGACCTTGTCGTCGCCCTTCAGGGTGAGGAATTCGCGGGCCAGGTTGAGTGCCGCCATGACGGCGATCTTCTCCGCCGTCAGCGCCCTGCCACGACGTTTGATCGCACTCATGCGCTCGTTGAGGAACTCGGCTGAAGCAACCAGCGCCTCGTGCTCAATCGGAGGACAGGTCACGGCGTACTCGCGGCCCATGATTTTCACGTTGATCGTGATGGCATCGCCGGTGGCAGCTGCAGGTTTCATGGAGAAGCTCCTTCCTCAAGCTGGCGCAGTCGTTCAACGACGCCCTCGATACGTCGCTTGAGCTCGGCGTTCAAGGCCATCAGACGGTCGCGTTCCTGCAAGGCGCGTTTCTTTTCCAGTCGCTCCTGCCGGTAGGCAGCCGAGAGCCGCAGGATTTTGGTGCCGAGTAGGTCGAGGTCGTCATGCAGCATGGCCGAAGTATACGGACGCCCATAAAAAAACTCCGCCGAATCTTCATTCGGCGGAGTTGGATACACAGCTACTGAATCAGCAGGAAGAGCGCACCTTCGCCGCGGCGCACGTGCAGCAGCAGGTCGCCAGCGGCCTTGGTGAGCTTGGTGAAGCCTTCCAAGTCGGTGACGGGCTTGCGGTTCACGCCGATGATGATGTCGCCCTGGCGCAGACCAGTGCGGGCGGCGGGCGAGCGCGGGTCAATTTTTGCCACCACCACGCCGCGTGCATCACCTTCGGTATTGCTCTCGTCGGCCGCCGCGAATGTCGCACCCTGCAGCTTGGGATGTACCGACGCACCGGCTGCGGCGCTGTCGCTGTCCTTGCCGATTGCAACGCTGATGGTCTTGGGCTTGCCCTCGCGCAGAATTTCGAGGTCCACCTTGTCGCCGACCCGCAGCAGGCCGATGATCGTCCGCAGCTGGCCGAAATCAGTCACCTCGCGGCCATTGGCGCGCAGGATGATGTCTTCAACCTTGAGTCCCGCCTTGTCAGCCGGGCCTTTCGGAACGATGCGCGACACCACCACGCCACGTGCGGTCGGCAGTCCGAAGGACTTCGCGAGTTCCGGGGTGATGTCCTGGCCCTGCACGCCGATGCGGCCACGGGTCACACTGCCGGTCTCGATCAGCTGCGCCATGACGCTCTTGGCAAGATTGGCGGGGATGGCGAACCCGATGCCGATGTTGCCGCCGCTGCGGGAGAGGATCTGGCTGGGCACGCCCACCAGTTCACCGCGCAGGTTGATGAGCGCGCCACCCGAATTGCCGGGGTTGATCGAGGCATCGGTCTGGATGAAGTCTTCGATACTGCCGCCGCCGGTTGCACGACCCAGGCCGCTGACGATGCCGGTGGTAGCCGTCTGACGCAGACCAAACGGCGAGCCGATGGCGACCACGAAATCGCCCACCTGCAGTGCATCGGAGTTGCCGATGGTGAGCGCCTTCAAACGTTCGGCCTTGATCTGGATGACGGCGAGATCGCTGTCGGGGTCCTTGCCGATCAGCTTGGCCGGGAACTCCCGGTCGTCCGAAAGCCGCACCTTGATCTCGTCGGCATCGGCAACCACGTGGTTGTTGGTGAGGATGTAGCCCTTGGCGGCATCGACGATGGTGCCGCTGCCCAGCGATTGGGCCTCACGCTCCTGCGGTTGGTCCGGGATGCCGAAGAAGCGGCGGAAGTTGGGGTCTTCCATCATCGGGCCGAAGGGATTCTGCGCCTCAGCCTTGCTGGTGACGGAAATGTTGACGACTGCAGGCATGGTTTCGCGCAGCATCGGCGCGAGCGAAGGCAATCCACCTGTCGAAGGTGCGGCCAGCATCGCGGGCGGCAGGTCGGCGTGGGCCAGCTGCGGCGCGGTGGTCGACAGTGACAGCACGGCGGCGGTGATTCCGAACCCGACAGCGGCGGCGGCGAGGCTGGTCTTGATCAAGGAATGGCGAGACATCTTGCAGTGTCCTTTACAAATGAAAACCGCTGAAGCGCGGCAGGGGCATTGACCATGTGTCCTGCCGCCAGTTCCACAAGGGGACTACTTGAGGCGAATGTCGGGGTTGGTGGTGTATCGACCGGTCAGGCTGGCTTGCGCCAGCACATGGCCTTCGAGCGCCTTGCGCAGGTCGGCGAGGGTGAAGCCATCGACGAGCGGCAGCTTTGCCACGTCCAGTGCATACACGGTGAAGATGTAGTGGTGCGGAATGCTGTCGTTGAACGGCGGGCAGGGACCGTCGTAGCCAAGGTACGGGCCTTCCATGTTCCGGTCCCCTGCGAACCAGCCGGTGTAGTCGTTCAGGCCCTGGCGGCTACCGTCCGGCCCGGCGGGGATACGCTTGCCGCCGGGGATGACGGCCCGGGAGCACGCCCCTTCGGCCAGCTGCGTGACGGCGGGCGATACATCCACCAGCAGCCAATGCACGAATTCACCACGCGGGTATTTGGCGGGGATCAGCGTGCCGGGTGTGTTGACGTAATCCGGCTTGGTGGCCGGCGCATCGGGGTCGACGCAGCTCAGGGCGAAGCTCAGAGTGCCTTCCGGCGCGCCGCGCCATGAGAGTTCCGGCGAGAGGTTCTGAGAGAGTCTGAGGAAGCTCTTGGGGTCCTTGACGCAGAAGCCGCAGCGGCCGGGGATGATGCCGCCATCTTCAAAAGTATCGCTGGTGAGTTTCATGGCGTTTGGTCAATCGGCAGAGGGCAGACGCACCCCATGATTACAGCATGAAGTGCTGGCGCTGCGGAGTCTCTGCCAGCAGTGCGCTGGCGGAGGGTCTCATTAATTTGAATAGGCTCAGCTGCAGGCGCTCGGCCAAGGGCTTCCTGCGTCGGTAGCGGAGCGCGAAGAGGTCTGCGACGGCTGCCCTTTCGAGCAGGTAGTCGTCGCTGGTTTTGAGTTCGTCGACCAATTTGATGCCCAGGGCGCGGGTGCCGAACCAGTGCTCGCCAGTGGCGACCTTGTCGATGGCGACCTGCGGACGGTGTTCGATGACGAACTGCTTGAACAGCTTGTGGGTGTCTTCCAGCTCCTCGCGAAACTTTTCGCGTGCAGCGTCCGTGTTTTCTCCCAGCATGGTCAGCGTGCGCTTGTGCACGCCAGCGGTATGAAGCTCCACATCGACGTCATATTTCTTTAGCAGGCGATGCACGTTCGGGATCTGCGCCACCACGCCGATGGAGCCGACGATTGCGAACGGCGCAGAGAGGATGTGATCGGCAACGCAGGCCATCAGGTAGCCGCCGCTTGCGGCGACCTTGTCCACCGAGACGGTCAACTTGAACTGCCGGTCGCGCAGGCGCTTGAGTTGGCTGGCGGCGAGGCCGTAGCTATGAACCAGCCCTCCCTCGCTTTCCAGGCGCAACAATATTTCGTCGCCCTTCTGAAGGACTTGCAGCAGCGCAGTCACCTCCTCCCGCAGCTGGTCGACGGCCGAGGCTTGTAGATCGCCATCAAAGTCGAGGACAAACAGGCGTGGCCGATCTGCATGGACTTTCTTGTCAGCTTTTTTTGATTTGCGCCTACGTTTGCCGAGCGATTTGAGTGCGGACGCATCCAGCAACTCCTGCTCCAGCGTGTCACGCATCCGTTCGTAGCGCTCGTTGAGTGGTTCCACTTCCAGGCGCTCGGGGTCCTGATGACGTGCTTCTCGTGCTGCGCCGAAAACGGCGGCCAAGCAGATCAGCAAGGCGATTACCACGGTCGCCGATTTGGCTAGAAAGAGGCCGTATTGAAGGAGGAGGTCGGTCACGGCAATCCGAGTAATTGTTGAAGCAACCGCGACTTGCGTGCGGATCGCTGGCGGGCTTTTTGCTAGACTTTTTGCTAACGGGGGCGTCAGCTGTCTATAATTTTATTGCATTGCACCCTATTATTGCGCCGCAACAATTTACCGTTGTTGTCGTCACCACCCACACGCTTGGAGCTTCTAAAAAATGAAAACTGCTACCCGCGCCGCGCTTGCGGCCACGCTCATCGGGCTGGCTCTGCCGCTGCACGCGGAAGAGTTCATCGACAAGCGCCCGTATGTCTCGCCGATGTTTGCCTACACCATCGACAAGGACAACCGGAACTCGGAAGCCGGTCTGGGTTGGTATTACGGTGCCGGCAAGACGCTGAACAAGTACTGGAACGTTGAACTCGGCACTTTCTACAACCGTTTCAATGACAACACGGCCCGTCCCGGTGCCTTGTGGCGCGAAATCGGTATCAAGGTCGATGGTCAGTTCTTCTACAGCCGCGAAAAGTCCTTCTCGCCCTACTTTGGCATCGGAGCTGGCGTTCAGCGCACTGACGTCTTCGATACCAACGGAACCAAGGACACGCAGCCGATGTTTGACCTCGGCTTCGGATTTATCTCCTGGTTCGACGTTTCCGGTTTTGACGTGGGTCTGCGCGGCGACGCCCGCTATCGCTACGCCTTTCTCGACGATATCGAGCAGACCTACGGCATCAACCAGCTCAATGAGCCGGTCTTGAAAGTTGGTCTCGTCATTCCCGTCGGCCCCAAGCTTGCTGTTGCCAGTGCCGCTGATGGCGCCGGTGCCGTGAAGCCGGGTGCCAAGACGCTTGACGCGGATGGCGATGGCGTGCCGGATGCGCTGGACCGTTGCCCTGGCACCGCCCGCGGCACTGTGACCGACAGCAACGGCTGCCCGCGTGATGTTGGCGCCGGCGCTGCCGGCGGCGAGCGTCGCTTCGATGACGTGCTGTTCGAGTTCGATCGTTCCGAGATCACGACGGCTGGTCAGGCCATCCTCGACGGCGCCGCTGACGTTGTGAACTCGGGCGCTTACAAGAGCCTCCGCGTCAACATCGCCGGCCACACCGATTGGATTGGTTCCGAGGGCTACAACCAGGCTCTGTCTGAGCGCCGCGCAAATGCGGTTCGCAGCTACCTGGTCAAGAAGGGCGTCGATGCCAGCCGCATCCACACCTTTGCCTACGGCGAAACCACGCCGAAGGCCGATAACCAGACCGCAGAAGGTCGCGCTCTGAACCGTCGCGCTGAAGTCAAGGCTGGCGAGTAAGTCGCTAAGCTTTGAAAAGACCCCCGCGCATGCGGGGGTTTTTTTTGGCATTGGCGGTGCGGCCCGCAGCTACGGTCGGAGTACGCTGGTGTAAAGTTGACTCACGAGACACATTGGCCTGTCAAAAGCCGAGCCCGAGATCATCCAGTTTATGACCGCCTTCGCCCGCTGCTTTTCGTCGCTGCTGATCGGCTTCGTGTTCTCAGCCACTGCCATCGCCGCTACCGCGCCCGCCTATTTTGTCGACGGAGATGGTGATGCGGTGCCGGACGAGATCGACGATTGTCCCTACACCCATCCGGGCGTGCGCGTCGGTCCCAAGGGTTGCCCCTTGCGCAGTGACGATTCGGATCTGGATGGCGTCGCGGATGAAGACGATGACTGTCCGTATTCGCCCGCCGGTGCGGTCATCGATGCTCATGGCTGTTCACTCGACAGCGACTTTGATGGTGTCGCCAACGGGATAGATCGATGCCCGCGAACCGGACTGGCGCTGACGGTGGATGCCAAGGGATGTGCCGAGGGCGAGCGTGCCGAGCCTGCGACAGCCGTCCCCTCGGCGGCACCTGGCGCCAAGAGGTCGGCTCGTTCTACGCCGCGTAAAGTGGTGACGCCGCCAGTCCTTGAGCCATTGCCAGCACCTGAGATCAGCCCGGCGGCCTCAGAGCCAGTCGCGCCATTAGTGAAGTCAAAGGCAGGTCCATCGAAAGCATCGCCTGCTGTACCGACGGCGCCTCAGTCGGGCGCACCGGGGCCATCCGCGCCGGTGGAGTCACCTGAAATGCTGCTGTCGTTTGGCACCAACAGCAGTCGCTTGGGCACCCGAGATGCCGCTGTGATCGAGGGGTATGCAAGGATTTTTGCCCGTCGCCTGGCCGAAAAGCCCGGCAGCAAACTGCACATCCGGGCGTTTGCTGATCGGCGCGAGGGAGATGCGGCGGTTCTCGCCGTGGCACGCATGGTTGTCGTTCGTAGCGCACTAGTTGCGCAAGGCATCTCGATCGACCGCATCCATAGCGAAAATTCGGTTCTTGACGGCGGAAATCCTCGCCAGAACCGGCGGGTCGAGGCCAGTCTCGACGACTAGGCTTGCGCCAGTAGCGCTGCCCGGCTGATTTCGATCTGGTCCGCACCGAGCTGCGTTGGCTGCACCATTCCGAGCGCGGGCAGTAGCAAGTCCGCCAAGGCGTCCAGATGGGCACTGCTCTCGTTCAAGGCCGGGATATATCGCAGGCTGCCTCCGAGATGCTGGAAGTCCTCCCGATACTCGACAGCGATTTCCTCCAGCGTTTCCAGACAGTCCGCGGCAAAGCCAGGGGCGATGACGTCCAAGAGCTTGATGCCGCGCTCCGCCAGGACTTTCAGGTGCCCGTCGGTGTAAGGCTTGATCCAAGGCTCCTTGCCGAAACGTGACTGAAAACTCAGACTCCATTCGCCGGGGGAAAGCCCGAGCTTTTCTGCCAGCAATCGTCCTGTTTTCTGGCAATGACAGAAGTAAGGATCGCCCAGGTCGAAGTAGCGTTGCGGGATGCCATGAAAGGACATCAGCAAATGTTCGCCTCGTCCCGCCTGAGCCCAGTGAGTCATCACGCTCGACGCCAAGGCTGCAATGTAGCCCGGGTCGTCGTGATAGCTGTTGACGGTGGTGAGCGAAGGCACCCAGCGGCGACGCGAGAGCGCGGCGAACACAGCATCCAGCACCGCTGCCGTGGTGCTCGCCGAGTATTGTGGAAAGAGCGGAAGCAGCACGATGCGACGAACGCCCTGGCTGTCGAGTTCGGCCAGTGCCTGTTCGATGGCGGGCGCGCCGTAGCGCATGGCCAAGACCACTGGCACCGCAGCACCGCAACGAATCCCCAGCCGCTCGGCCAGCCCTTTTGCCTGACGCCGTCCGATGGCAACCAGCGGGCCACCTTCGGCGGTCCAGATCGCCTGGTATTTCGCAGCCAGCTTCTTGGGGCGCGTATTGAGAATGATCAGGTTGAGGATGGGCCACCAGAGTGCAGGCTCTACGTCCACCACTCGCGTGTCACTCAGGAATTCCTTCAGATAAGCGCGGATGGCCTGTGGTGTCGGTGCCTCGGGTGTGCCGAGATTGACCAGCAGGACCCCGGTCTTGGGTTGCTGTCGGTGTGCTGCGGGTGCAGAGAGGATCGTCATGCGGGCAAAGACCGGTTCAATGAGATGCAAGTTTCAAGGCGCGGCGGCGGAAGTAGTCGTGCCAGGCCCACATCGCGCGATGGCCGAGCAGCAGCATCATCGGCAGGTTGATGGCGTACATGAACCCCATGCCGACCGTGCTGATGGCGTCCAGTTGCTCGCTGGTTTTCAGCCAGCCTGCGCAGGCCAGTGCCGCAGCAGCGCACCAGAGGAGTCGCAGCGCCAGGATGTGCTTGGCCCCGCCGAGGAAGATCACCGCCTGCTCCGCGTAGTAGCCGTAGCTGATCAGCGTGGAGAGTGAGAACACCCACACGGCGATGGTGATGAGCCAGCGACCGAGTCCCGGCTGGGTGGCATCGAAGCTCTTGGCAACCAGTGTGGCGCCACGGTAGTCGGCGAACAGGCCCTGCTCTGCCACATCGGGACGGGTGGCCGAGACCGTGGGACGCCAGTTGACCTTCAGCACATCGCGCCCGGCATCCGACGCAGCCTCGACGGTGCCGTAGCTCCTCACGCGGCCCTGCGGCGTCTGCAGCACCACGAACACCGGCGCACCAACCTTGAACTGATCGCTGTCGTGGATCACCAGCGGCTGCGGTTGCCAATGACCCGGGCTGACTTCGATGATGGCTGGAGGTACATCGAATCGCAGCGCTGGCGGCCGGTTCCAGAGGCCGGTGCACAGAATCACCAGGCCGGTCACGGTGCAGACGAAGAGGGTGTCGATGAATGGCTCCAGCCCTCCCACGACGCCTTCGGTCACGGGTTCTGGGGTTTTCACCGCCGAATGCGCGATCGGGGCCGTGCCAAGGCCAGACTCGCTGGAAAACAGGGCGCGCCGCATCCCGAACATGAAGGCTGTGCCAAAGCTCGCCCCGGTGAAGGCCCCCATGCCCTCGCTGTGCGAGAACGCACTGCTGAAGATCAATCGCATCAAGTCCGGTAACTCGCTGGCGTGCTGCAGGATCACATAGAGGCCACACAGCACGTACACGCCGCATTTGAACGGCACCAGTGTCTTGGTGACCTGACCGATGCGGGTGATGCCGCCGATGATCACAACGCCGGCCAGCATGGCGATGATCACGCCGGATACCCAGGGCGCCACGCCGAAATATTCGCGGGTGGTATCCGCGGCACTCCAAGTCTGGAACATGTTGCCGCCGGTGAAGGCAAACAGCAGCAGCGAGAGCGCGAAAGCAGTGCCGATCACCTTGCCGAGCTTACCGCCGATGGCATTGCGCGCCACGAACATGGTGCCGCCGTGTGGATTTTTCGGATCGCTCACGTCACGGTAGAGCAGTGCCAATGTCACTTCGGTGGACTTGAGCGCCATGCCGACGATGCCGATGGTCCACATCCAGAAAATCGCACCGGGTCCGCCCAGTTCAACCGCGATCGCCATGCCGGCAATGGCGCCCAGCCCGACCGTGCCGGAGAGTGCAGCCGTGAGCGCCTGAAAATGTGAAAGCGCGCCAGGCCCGGCGCTGCTGTCGATTCCGCCCTTTCCACGCACCAGTGCGATGCCGTGCGTCAGCGATCGATACTGTGAGAAGCCGCTCCATACGGTGAAAACCAGGCCGGTCAGCAGCAGGCCCACCAGCATGGGGACGGACAACAGCAAGCCGTTGAGCGCATCGATGAAGGCAAAGAGTTTTTCCATGGAGGGCCTCCAAACAAAAGCCCCCGGCTCTGGCCGGGGGCATTCTGCACAGCAGGCTTAAGCGCCGGCGAGGCCGAGCTTGCTGTGATGGCGCGAGTAACCAAAGTAGATCGCCACACCTGCCAGCATCCACACCGCAAAGGCAGCCCAGGTGAAGACGGCGAGATACAGGGTCAAGAATCCGCAAGCAACGGCCCCGAGCAGGGGCACGAAGGGATAGAGCGGAACCTTGAAAGGCCGCTTGAGGTTGGGCTGGGTCCGACGCATCACCATCACGCCGATGCAGACCACCACGAACGCACCAAGCGTGCCGATATTGGCGAGCTCGCCGAGCTGCTTGAGGGGGACAAAGCCGCCGAGCGCGATCATGATCGCGCCGGTGATGAGGATGGCCTTGCGCGGGCTGCCGCTCACAGGATCGACTTCGGAGAGGAAGGTCGGCAGCAGGCCATCGCGCGACACCGCCAGCAGCACGCGGGTCTGGCCGTAATACATCACCAGCATCACGGTGGTGAGGCCGGCAACCGCACCGACCGAGATGATGCCTGCGGCCCAGGTCTGGCCGATCTTGAGCAGTGCGTAGCTCACCGGTGCATCCACGTTCAATTCGGTGTAGCTGACGATACCGGTCAGCAGGCCGGACACAATGATGTAGAGGCCTGTGCAGAGCAGCAGCGAGGCCAGGATGCCGATGGGCAGATTCCGCTGCGGATTCGTGGTTTCCTCTGCGCTAGTCGATACGGCGTCGAAGCCCAGATAGGCGAAGAAGATGGTTGAGGCGCCGACAAAAATACCGACGATGCCGAAGCGGGCTGCACCCTCGCCACCGCCAATGGCAAGTTGGAAGGCATCCAGCAGCGGCATCTCCCAGGAGAACTTGGATACGCCTGGCACCACTTCTTTCGGCGGGATGAAAGGCGACCAGTTGGCCGGATTGATGTGGAACGCCGCCACCGCGATGAACAACAGGATGGCCGCGAGCTTGATGGCGACCACGATGGCATTGAAGCGCGCGCTGGATTTCGCCCCCCGCATCAGCAGCATGCCCAGTACGGCGATGATGAGCGCGGCCGGCAGGTTGACGAGCCCCGGCTTGAGTGGGTCGAGTGGTCCGTGTCGGAGGTAATCCGGCAGGCCCGCCCCGAACACCGCAATCAGAAAATCGTTGAAGTAGCCCGACCAGCCGACAGAAACCGCTGCCACCGCCACCGTGTACTCGCAGATCAACATCCAGCAGATGGTCCAGGCTGGTAGCTCACCGAGCGTCGCGTAGCCGTAGCCATAGGCGCTGCCGGCGCCGCCAACTGTCGAGGCCATCTCGGCGTAAGAGAGCGCTGCGCAGGCGCAGGCGATACCCGCCAGGATGAACGAGAGAATGATGGCCGGGCCAGCCGCGGTGGCAGCCGTCTTGCCAGTGAGCACGAAAATGCCGGCACCGATGATGGCACCGACCCCGAGCATGGTCAGGTCAAAGGCGTTGAGCGTACGTTTGAGGCCGCTCTTGCTGTCTTCGCTCTGAATGGATTTGGTTCTGAACAGGCTGCTCATGTCTGGTGATCCCTTTTAGTTGGTGGCTGCTCGCACGCGAGAAGTATGCCCGTTGCGTCGCTTGCGAAAACAGACGGCGGCCATCGTGTATCGGGGCGGGGTCAAACGGGCCAGCAGGCCGCAGATCACTCGCGCCGCAAACGAAAAAGCCCCCGGATTTCGACGGGGGCTTTTGGTGCTTGGCGATGACCTAGCGTTCGACGATAGCCGTCACACCCAGGCCGCCCGCAGCGCAGATCGAGATCAGGCCGCGGCCGCCCTTGTTCTGATCGATGATTTTCGCCAGCGTGGCCAGAATGCGCCCTCCAGTGGCCGCAAAGGGGTGGCCAGCAGCCAGTGAGCCACCCTTGACGTTGAGCTTGCTGCGGTCGATGGACCCCAGCGCGCCGCTCAGGCCCAGCTTGCGGCGGCAATACTCGTCGCTCTCCCAGGCCTTGAGGGTGCAGAGCACCTGGCCGGCGAAGGCCTCGTGGATCTCGTAGAAATCGAAGTCCTGCAGCTTGATGCCGGCGCGCGCCAGCATCTGCGGCACCGCGTAGGCCGGGGCGATCAGCAGGCCCTCTTTCTCGTTGCCGGCAAAGTCCACGGCGGCAGTCTGCATGTGGGTGAGGTAGGCGAGGGGCTTCACCCCCTTGGCCTTGCACCAGTCTTCGCTCGCCAGCAGCACGGCGGAGGCGCCGTCGGTGAGCGGGGTGGAGTTGCCGGCACTCAGCGTGCCGCGGCCGGATTTCTTGTCGAAGGCGGGCCCCAGCGATGCCAGCTTTTCAAGCGTGATGTCGGCGCGCAGGTTGTTGTCACGGCTGAGCTTGCCGAACGGCACGATCAGGTCGTCGTAGAAGCCGGCGTCATAGGCGGCAGCGGCCTTCTTGTGGCTCTCGAACGCCAGCAGATCCTGCGCCTCGCGGGGGATCTTCCACTCCTTGACCATCACTTCGCAGTGGTCGCCCATGCTCATCTTGGTACGCGGCTCGCCATTGCTGGGGATGGCCGGTGCGAGCATCGCGGGGCGGAACTTGGTCAGCACCGCCAGCTTCTGGCCGGTGGTCTTGGCGCGGTTGGCCTCCAGCAGCAGCTTGCGGAGCTTTTCGTTGAGCGCAACCGGGGCGTCCGAGGTGGTATCGCTGCCGCCGGCCATGCCGGACTCGATCTGGCCGAGTGCGATCTTGTTGGCGATATTGATCGCCGCCTGCAGGCCGGTGCCGCAGGCCATCTGCACATCGTAGGCGGGTGTGGCGGGCGAGAGGCCGGACGACAGCACCGATTCACGGCAGAGATTGAAATCGCGCGAGTGCTTCAGCACCGCGCCCGCGGCGACCTCACCCAGCGCTTCGCCATGCAGCTGGAACCTGTCCACCACGCCCTTGAAGGCAGCGGTGAGCATGTCCTGGTTGGACTTGGTCGAGTAGGCCGTGTTGCTGCGCGCGAAAGGGATGCGGCTGCCGCCGACGATGGCGACTTTGCGACCGTATTTCATGGGACTCCGTGACTGAAGGGAAAGGGCGTGTGCGGATTGTAACGGTGGCCGAAGCCTGAATCGCTGCCGGTGCCATGGCGGGTTCACGCACGTGGTGACCCCCGGGCCGCACCTTCATCTCAAGCAAGTCAGTTGCTTTGATCTTCGCAGCCGCAAAATCGGGTGGCGCTGTCCATCGTCAGCCTGTGAGCACCCGGTGACGGGCTTAGGACTATCCGACTGATGTTGCGGATGATCCCGGGCGACTAAACACCTGCCAACCCCAGGACGGTCAAGGTGCTGGACGTCGCACGGGTTGCCCGGATGAGGCCTGATCGCCTGCCGCTGGTGGCCGCGGTGCAGGGGCTGCGCCGCCTGAAATTACGCCGTGGCTGTGGGCGTTAACAAAATGTCCTGCAGTGGACGCCTTGAAAGTGGCAATCTTGTCCGCAACAATTAGCAGCCTACGAGGGAGAGTGCTAACAAGTGCGACTCCAAGTCGCCTCCTCGTGGGCAGACCGCTCAACCCCTGACTTCAAACAACCACTCTTAAGGAGAGTCCATGAACCTGCGCCCCCTGCACGATCGCGTGATCGTCAAGCGTCTCGAAGAAGAAAAGAAATCCGCTGGCGGCATCATCATCCCCGACCAGGCGGCCGAAAAGCCCGTGCGCGGCGAAGTGCTCGCTGTGGGTAGCGGCAAGCGCGGCGACGACGGCAAGGTGATTGCGCTCGACGTGAAAGTCGGCGACCTCGTGCTGTTCGGCAAGTACTCCGGCAGCGAAGTGAAGATCGACGGCAAGGAATACGTCGTGATGCGCGAAGACGACCTGATGGGCGTCTTTACCAAGTAATCCACCGAATTCATCAAGGAAATCAACATGTCAGCTAAAGAAGTCAAGTTTGGTGACGACGCCCGCACCCGCATGGTCGCCGGTGTCAACATCCTCGCCAATGCCGTTCGCGTCACCCTGGGCCCCAAGGGCCGCAACGTCATCCTCGACAAGAGCTATGGCGCCCCCACCGTCACCAAGGACGGCGTGTCCGTCGCCAAGGAAATCGAGCTGCGCGACAAGTTCGAGAACATGGGCGCCCAGCTGGTGAAGGAAGTCGCCAGCAAGACAAATGACGCCGCCGGCGACGGCACCACCACCGCTACCGTGCTGGCCCAGGCCATCGTCAACGAAGGCCTGAAGTCGGTTACCGCCGGCGTGGACCCGATGGACATCAAGCGCGGCATCGACAAGGCCGTCGAGGCCGTCACCGCCGAGATCAAGAAGATCGCGCGCAAGGTGCCGAGCAACGACACCAAGGCGATCGCACAGGTCGGCACCGTGTCGGCCAACGCCGACGAAGCCGTGGGTAAGATCATTGCCGACGCCATGGGCAAGGTCGGTACCGAAGGCGTCATCACCGTTGAAGAAGGCAAGGGCCTCGAAAACGAGCTGGACGTCGTCGAAGGCATGCAGTTCGACCGCGGCTACCTCTCGCCTTACTTCATCAACAATGCGCAGAGTCAGCAGGTCAACCTCGAAAACCCGGTGATCCTCATCACCGAGAAGAAGATCAGCAACATCCGTGATCTGCTCCCCGTGCTCGAAGGCGTCGCCAAGTCTGGCCGTCCGCTGCTCATCGTGGCTGAAGACGTGGACGGCGAAGCCCTCGCCACCCTCGTCGTCAACAACCTGCGCGGCATCCTGAAGGTCGCTGCCGTCAAGGCCCCGGGCTTTGGCGACCGCCGCAAGGAAATGCTGAAGGACATCGCCATCCTCACCGGCGGCACCGTGATCAGCGAAGAGCTGGGCATGAGCCTCGACAAGGTGGTGGTCGAAGACCTCGGCAACGCCAAGAAGATCATCATCGACAAGGAAAACACCACCATCATTGATGGCATCGGTGAGAAGTCGAAGATCGACGCCCGCATCGCCGAGATCAAGGCCCAGGCCGAAGCCTCGACCAGCGACTACGACAAGGAGAAGCTGCAGGAGCGTCTGGCGAAGCTCGCCGGCGGTGTTGCCGTGATCAAGGTCGGCGCTGCTACCGAAGTCGCCATGAAGGAAAAGAAGGCTCGCGTCGAAGACGCCCTGCACGCCACCCGTGCGGCAGTGGAAGAAGGCATCGTCGCTGGCGGCGGTGTGGCGCTGGTGCGCGCTGGTGTGGTGCTCGAAACCCTCAAGGGTGCCAACGAAGACCAGACCATTGGCATCAACATCCTGCGCAAGGCCATCCAGGAGCCGCTGCGCCAGATCGTGAAGAACGCTGGCGGCGAGCCGTCGGTCGTGCTGAACAAGGTGCTGGAAGGCAAGGGCGCTTTTGGCTACAACGCCGCCGATGGCACCTACGGCGATATGCTGGAGCTGGGCATCCTCGACCCGGCCAAGGTCACCCGCCTGGCACTGCAGAACGCGGCCTCGGTCGCCGGCCTGCTGCTCACCACGGAAGCCATGATCGCCGAACTCCCCAAGAAGGATGAGCCGATGATGCCGCCGGGCGGCGGTGGCGGCATGGGTGGCATGGGCGATTTCTAAACCAACCTTCTCTGCAGTTTAAATCGGGGCGCTTAATAGCGCCCCGATTTTTTTGTTTGGCAGAGTTATGTAAGTCGACTGCCCGGCCCAGCAATGCTGGCTGCAGGATTACCAACCAGAGTTTCCCGGGATACAACTTATATGACATTTAGCAGCCTAAGAGCTGTGCTATCGCACAGAAACTCCTACTCTTAGCTGCTGTATTAGCCGAGCGTGACTAATCCATAGTATCGGTCGTCGTCCCTATTGACTAATACTCCGGACAGCCTGAATGGCTAATTCATTTTCTGTTGGTTCGTCGTGACCATAAGTGCGCAGGTTCTTCGCCTGCCTTACTCAGCTTACGAAAGGGAACCAGCTAATGAAGAAGCAATTTGCGATGACTCGCATCGCCTTGGTGGCGGCGACAATGTGGGCAGGTAGCACCGCAGCGCAGACTAACCTCGACCTTGGGGTAGGTGGAACTATTGCGACCGCAGCTCCGAGCGGTAGTTTGATAGTTACCGCGCCTAGCGGCGTTGTAATCAATCCTGCATCGACCACAAGCACGGTAGTCACTCAGCCTGGTACGGCCAATCCAGGTCAGCCCAATGCCTTCGATGCCGATGGCGATGGAACAGATGCTAATGGAAATGGCATTCCAGATTTTAGTTACGTTTACCGCCTGGTGGTGGATGACGAAACCACGACAACGACCAGTACAACCGCCACTGGCGGCCAAACCGCAATCGATGCGAACGGAAATCTCAGTCTCACTCGCGGCTCGATGCAAAGTTCAACAACGGTTTCTAGTATCGATACTGCTCGTCGCGTTCGTGTGGACGAGAATGGTCAGTTTGTCGACGAGGTCGTTGTTCAAGGCATCTATTCACCCGGAGACCAAGCGAACACTGCGACGTTTACTGAAGGAGGGCCAATGGTGTCGGTTACTGATGGCCCGATTACCACCAGCACGACCGGCGCTGGTCTTAGCGTAGACGGCGATTTGACGATTGGCAGTGAAACTTGCGCGGTTGGTAGTTCGACTAACCCGTGTGGCACTGCAACGATTCGGGGTGATTCTGTGGTTGCCGGACTATCGACCACTAATGGCATCGCAAACACTGGCAACGTGGCCACTGGCACCTTGGGTACCACGGGCGCTGCGACGATTGGTGGTTCACTTGGTGTTGCAGGCGCAACTACCACTAACGGCATCACGAACGTTGGCAACGTGGCGACTGGCACCTTGGGTACCACGGGCGCTGCAACGATTGGTGGTTCACTTGGTGTTGCGGGCGCAACGACCACTAATGGCATCACAAACGCCGGTAACGTGGCGACTGGCACGCTGGGGACTACGGGCGCTGCAACGGTTGGTGGTTCACTTGGTGTTGCGGGCGCAACGACCACTAATGGCATCACAAACGCCGGTAACGTGGCGACTGGCACCTTGGGGACTACGGGCGCTGCAATGGTTGGTGGTTCACTTGGTGTTGCAGGCGCAACCACCACCAACGGCATCACAAACGCCGGGAACGTAGCAACCGGAACACTCACCACCATTGGAGACGCGAGCGTTGGCGGCACCTTGCGGGTGGGTAGTAACCAGGTCACTGTGTCAACAGATACGACTGTGGGTGCTGGCAATGCCGGTCTTCCGCCGTCGATCAGGAACAATGGCGACGGAACCAGCACGGTGTTTACGGTCACCACCCTTGATAGCGTAACGACCACTGTCAGCCAGTCCGTGAATAGCGGCTCCGTGGTGGCAACGCCCGATGGGAATCTCTCAATCAGTGGAGGCAGTACGAGCGGCACCAGATCAGTGCAGACATTCGACACTGCAACCAGCTTCCTTGTCGATAATGCTACCGGTCTCCGCATCGCCAACTCAGAGCAAGTCGGTGTCGAAGGAGATTTCGATGCCGCTACCGGCAGCTTTACGGTTGGGCGCCCCGCTGCAGTCGTGACTCCGATTATTAGTGAAGCTCAGGCGACCGGCGGAAATCTGAGCGTCAGTGGTAATAGTGTGATCGGCGGAACGCTTGGTGTTGCTGGCGCCGCCACAACTAACGGCATCAGCAACACCGGTGCTTTGTCCACTACGACACTGGCTGTGTCCGGTCTTTCCCGGACGACCGGTCTCGTCAATTTGGGCGATATCGCAAACTCCGGTTCGCTTAGTACCGGTAGCTTGGCGGCGACGGGAGCTGCTGCTGTAGGTGGTGCATTAACGGTGACCGGCGCGACCCAGACCAATGGCATCACGAATACCGGCGCTTTCACTACAACTGGCGCTTCGCGTTTTGTGGGGGTGACTACAGTCGAAAACGAGTTCTACGTTGATACGAATGTCGCTGGCGCTGGGCGCCAGGTCGCGGTAACCAGTAGTGGGGTAAGCCTTTCGACACTGAGTGGTGGCAGTACTGTAAATCTCGGTGCTGACGGAGTCACGCTCGCTGGCAATGGCGCTTCAGCGGTGTTGAACGGTAGTGCTGCTTCAGTGCTCAACAACACGGGGCACGGTCTTGAAGTCAGTGCGACGCGCACCGTGGTCTCAGGAGGCACCTCCACCACCAATCTGACGCTCGATGATAGCGGTGCTACTTTTGATACCAACGGAGCGCCGGCGTCAGTTCGCGGTGTGGCAGATGGTCGTGGCCGCTTTGATGCCGTCAATTTCGGTCAGCTGAGTAGCTTTCGCGAGCAGCTTTCGCAGGGGATTGCTGCGGTGACAGCGATGACAAACATTCCGCAAGTTGAGCAGGGCAAGCAGTTCTCGTTCGGCGTTGGTCTCGGTGGCTACGACAGCGAGGCGGCAATCGCGGCAGGCATGAGCTTGAGAGTGGTACAAAACACTGTCATCAAAGCAAGCGTTGGTAACGGCACGAGCGGCGGCAAGTTCAACTATGGCGTGGGTTTGGCGACGTCTTGGTAGAGGCGGGGTCGCCCCCTTCGCAGTAGGGTGATCTTCGATGGGTGGGACTCCTGGTTGGTGAGTCCCACCCTTTTTTTTGGGAGATGGTCTTCGCGTTGGCTCTGCGCTTTTGGTTGGCGGCGGTCTGTGAAACAAGTTGATTTGTGAGCAGATCGGCTACCTCCCAGACTGGGCGTGACTGCTCTGCTGCACTTCAACATTCTCGAGCGTGTTCAAGGGGGCGTATATGGCTTGGATGGGAACGACGCCAGCCCACCGAAATAAATTACATGGGAACTGGCATGAAGCTGTTGATTATCGACAATCACGAGCTGTTCAGAGCAGGCCTAAAATTAATGTTGTCTGGGTTAGATAGTCAGATCGAGTTCTTTGAAAGCTCATCAATAGCTGAAGCTGAAGTGCTGCTCGGCGTGAAAAAAATTGATCTGGTGTTGATGGATTTTCATCACTCCAGAAACGATGACCGCGATGAGCTGCTCGTTCTAAAGGAGAAGGTGCCAGAGGCAACATTTGTAATAATCTCTGGGGACGACAATCCGTCGTCAATTCAGCGCCTAATTGAAGCTGGCGCTGCCGGGTTTATTCCTAAGCGTTCGTCGCAAGCAGTGATGCTTGCCGCGCTTAAACTCGTAATGGTGGGTGGAGTATATCTGCCGCCATGCGCATTTCCCGCGATACACCAGCATCACTCAGTTGGAGTATTATCTACAGCTGACCGGTTTTCTGTACTGTCTGGTCGTCAGCAGGAAATTGTACGCCAAGCGATTATCGGCAAATCAAACAAGATAATCGCGCGCGATTTGGGAATTGCAGAGGCTACTGTCAAGGCCCACCTTTCGGGGGCATACCGGCAACTGGGGGTTCGCAATCGTACTGAGGCAGTTTTTATGGCAGCTCAGACAATAGGTAATAGCTGAGTTGAATTCGACGGGCAGCCTGGATTCCCAGAGCGCTTCGATAATCAGCACATCTATTTGATGTATTCGTCGGTGGGGATGAAGGCGTTAAAGTTTTAGTGGAGTTGTCCACCTCGAGTAGTAATTCTTTGGAGGGTCTTCAGGCGCAGGAAGAATCGCTCCACGCAGTTCCGGCGCGGTCGCGCCATCACCACGCCAACATGTCGATCTCGCCGCCACTCGGCGAGTGAATGTGCGTCATATCCTTTGTTGGCGATGACGGTTTGGACATGCGTAGTGTCAGCTTCTTGTGCAGCCCTTAAATGCCAGCGCAATAGATATCCCAAAGCATCCACGGCGGTGTACAGCCGGCTTGGTGCCCCCGCTACGCGGAGCCTCTCAGATCTGACGACATGACAGGTTCCGCGCGCGGGCTCTTTTCCGGGCCTCCCTTACCCTCCCCATCGCGGTCTGTGAAGCGTCGGCACGGCATGTTGCCTACACAGGCCGCAACAATCGGGCTTTGTTGCAGATGCAGGATCAGCAGTGGGGGCCTGGGCGACAATTGGCCAGAAGGCTGCCATTCGGTTCAAAGGCCCGGCAAACCTAGCCATCGGTATTAGCCACTTGATCAATGCCGCCAAGGGCTCAGGCGGTTAGCGTGCTGCGCAGAGGGAGACACTTCGCGAATGGGCAGTGCCGAGACCACAACTGAAGGCGGGGATGCCGGCCGCGAACTGCTGTCGCTGAAAGGCGAGCTGCTGCTGCTGGTGGCCGAGCAGGCGAGACGGGTGCCGCCCACCGTGATGGCGGCGGCGGCGGTGATCGCCGTGCTGGTTTCGCGCGACATGGGGCTGACGTTCCCGCTGCTGTGGTTCGCTGCGGTCGCGGTGGGCACCTATTTCCACTCGACGATGGTCGTGGCGCTACCCAGGGATCGCCGCTTCAGCGAAGACCGCAAGCTCACCCGGGCAGCAATCTCCTTCACTGTCCATGGGGCCATCATGGCTTCTGCCCTTCTGGCGTTCCCCTACGTCACGGTCACCATTCAGGCGGTGCTGACGATCTACTGCGTGGGTCTCGCGAGTGCCACGCTGCCTGCCACTGCCGGGTTCGCCCGGATTTTCAGGCCCTACACCGTCGTCACCCTCACGCCCATCTGCATCGCCTGGTCGCTGCCGCTGCACCCGGATGTCGGCACGCTGGAACGAGTCGCGATGGTGGCGCTGACGTTCGCGTACCTGGTCACGATGTGGGGGCATGCCAAGGGCTCGTTCCAGCTGTTTTGCGACTCTCACCGTATGCGTCAGGAGCGTCTGGCCCTCAATCGCCAACTCAGAGATGCGCTGACTCAGGCTGAATCCGCGAGCGTCGCAAAGACGCGATTTCTAGCCTCCGCCAGCCACGATCTGCGGCAACCCATTCACGCGCTGACGCTGTTCAGCGGCTCGCTCTCGATGCGCCCGCTCGACGCCCGCACCGCCGCCATCGCCGAGCAGATCGACAAGGCCGTGACCGTGCTGGGCTCGCAGCTCGATGCCCTGCTCGACATTTCGCGCCTCGACGCCGGCGTGATCGAGAAAAACCTGTCGGTGATCGACCTCCGGCTGATGCTGGAGCAACTACTCCAGGAGTTCAGGCCGCAGGCCGAGAAAAAGGGCTTGTCGCTGTCGCTGCATTGCGCGAACGGCGTGATGGTGAGAAGCGACGCTGGCCTGCTGCTGCGGGTGTTGCGCAACCTCATTTCCAACGCCGTGAAGTACACCCAGAGCGGTGAGGTCGAAATGTCCGCAGGTACCGAAGGCGGACGATGCCGGGTGGTGATACGCGATACCGGGCCCGGCATCCCGGAGGGCGAGCAGGATCATGTCTTCGAAGAGTTCTACCAGCTCGACAACCCGGAACGCGACCGAAGCAAAGGCCTGGGCCTGGGGCTCGCCATCGTTCGACGGCTGACGGCCCTGCTGGAAGTCGACCTGCGTCTTGAGTCCCGTGTGGGGGAGGGCAGCCAGTTCACGCTGCAACTCGCGCTGGCCACGGCGGCAGAAGCGCCACCGCCCATGTTGCCGGCGATGCACCCCAGCCCCAGCAATCAATTGCGCGTGCTCGTGGTGGACGACGAGGAGGCCATCCGCCTCGGGATGAAGATCTTGCTGGAAGAAATGGGCTTCGAGGTGCAACTCGCAACATCCACCCACACTGCGGCTCAAGTGGCTGAAACCTTCCTCCCGGCCATCGTCCTGGCGGACTTCCGTCTGCACGGTGACGACAACGGCATGCGAGTGATCGAGGCGCTGCGCCTGCGCTGGCCAAACCTGCCGGCATTGCTGATCAGCGGAGATACCGCGCCCGACCGCCTGCAAAAGGCCCACGCCGCCGGCATCGTCCTGCTGCACAAACCGGTGGCCGCTGCAGCCTTGAAAACCGCGATTCTGGAGGCTGCGTTTTCGGAAGCAGCCTAAGAAAAAAAGCCTGCACGCGCGGCCGTGAATACGGCCTCGGTCCGGTTCTTCACACCCAGCACCCTGAACGCGACCGCGAGGTGGACCTTGACCGTCGCTTCGGAGATGTCGAGTTCCCGCGCGATCACCTTGTTGGGTTTGCCCTGCATGGCTCGGCGCAGGCAGTCCATCTGTCGTTCGCTGAGCTGGCTCAGGGGGCCAGGGCTCACCGCGCCGGGATAGGCCTTGCTGTTGACGGTACGGGCGAGGGCCATCTCGGGGCTGGCGGCGCTGCTGAGAACGTGCGGCGGCAAGTAGGTGCCGCCCGCCAGCACCAGCCGCAGCGCCGCCATCATCACGCGCGGGGTCGAATTCTTGGGGATGAAGCCGGCCGCACCAGCGTCGATGATCTGGCGAATCATGGTCGCCTCATTCTCTCCAGAGAGCACCACCACGGTGGCGTCCTCGAAGGTCTCGCGTATCAGACGCAGCGCCTCCAGCCCGCTGTGGCCCGGCAGGTTCAGGTCGAGCAGCACCAGATCGAAGCGTCGTCCCTGCGACAGGGCGAGGGCGGTGGCGCAGTCCGGCGCCTCGGCGAAGGCCGGCGCATCGTCCAGTTCGGCCAGCAAGAGCTTGAAGCCCGCACGAAACAGCTCGTGGTCGTCGATCAACAGAATCTGCAGCACGTGGTCCGCCCCTGAATGATTTTTTGCTTCGACGTGCCTTGACGCGTCGCGCATTGCTTTGCCCTTGGTGCCCAGACTATACGAAGTCGCACGCAAGTTTCATGTCGTGCCCCCGATGGCCGCGACCTCGGCATACTTGAGCTCATGTCCACCGACTCACAACCCCACTGGCTGGCAGCCTGCGGCCCGTTTCTGCAGGACTTTGCCGCGCGGGAGGGCATTGCCCTACCGACGCTGCTGGAGCTGCCACGCACCCCCATCAAGCCTGGCGGCGATGTCGCCCGCGAGCTGCGGGTAGCGCGCGCGCTGGAGTGGGCGCGCATTGCAGTGCGGGACTTGGCCGGCGTGGCGAGTGTCGACGAGACGCTGGCAGATCTGAGCCATTTCGCCGATCAGGCCTGCGAGACGGCGCTGAAAACCGCCGCCACGCAGCTCGGCCTGCGCTACGGCGTGCCGCGCGGGCCAGATGGCCTGCCGTCGCGGCCCATCGTCATCGGCATGGGCAAGCTGGGCGGGCGCGAGCTGAACTTCTCCAGCGACATCGATCTCATCATCGCCTACACCCAGCCTGGCGAAACCGATGGTCTGACCCGCATCAGCAACGGCGAGTACTTCACCAAGCTGGTGCAGGCCTTCGTCAAGCTGCTGGCCGATCACAGCGAGCATGGCTTCGTCTTCCGCGTCGACCTGATGCTGCGGCCCTTCGGCAGCGCCGGGCCGGTGGCGATCAGCACCGAGGCGATGGTGGAGTACTACCAGAACCACGGCCGCGACTGGGAGCGCTACGCGCTGATCAAGGCGCGTCCCGTGGCCGGCGATATCGCCGCAGGCGAGGCGCTGCTGCAACAGCTCACGCCCTTCGTCTACCGGCGCTATCTCGATTTCAACGCCATCGCTGAACTGCGGCAGCTCAAACGCAAGATCGCCGAAGATGCAATGGCCCGCCGCGTGGCGGCGGACGATCTCAAGGTGGGCGACGGCGGTATCCGCGAGTGCGAGTTCATTGTGCAGAGCTTTCAGCTCATCCGCGGCGGGCAGGAGCCCAAGCTGCGAAACAACAGCTGGCGCGAAACCCTGGAGCGGCTGGTGGAATACGGCCATCTGCCGCCAGAGTCCGCCGCTGCGCTGGGCACCGCCTACCGTTTGCTGCGCCGTACCGAAAATGCGGTGCAGATGTGGGGCGACGAGCAGACCCATGCATTGCCGAGCACGCCACCGCGGCGGGAGGCGCTGGCGCTGGGACTGGGTTTTGCCAGCTATGCCGTGTTCTCGGCCGTACTCAACATCAATCGCACGCTGGTCGCGGGCATCTTCCAGGGCGTGTTTGCCGAGCCCGAGCCCAGTGCCACCTCTCCAGCTGCGGCGGCCATGGCGCGGCTCTGGGGCAGCGACGAGCCTGCCGCCACGCCAGAACAGATCGAGGCCCTGGCGGCCGCAGGGTATGGCAGCGCAGCCGCTCCGGTGGCGCAGGCGGTGCTGGCACTGAAGTACGGCAGTCGCTGCCGCAATGCCTCGCCCACGGCGCAATCCAGGCTGGCGGCATTGATCCCGGAACTGGGCGACGCGGCGCTGCATATCGAGCGCGACAGTGAGCGCTTCGAGCCGGCCTCGCTGCCCAGTCACCGGCAGGCTGGCAGTCGCGAGTCAGAGCCCGACACCAGCCAGGTGGACCTGGCGCTGGCGCTGCCACGGGCCCTGACGGTGGTCGAGGCCGTCATCGGTCGCTCCACCTATCTCACCTTGCTGCGCGAATCCGCCAAGGCCCGCACCCAGTTGCTGCGGCTGTGCGCGGCCAGCCCCTGGCTCAGTGATGAGCTGGCGCGCCATCCGGTGCTGCTCGACCAGTTGCTGGATGCGCGCACGCTCTACCAGCCGCCCGACCGCGCGGCATTGCGCGAGGGCCTGTTGCCGCGCATGGCTGCACTGGCGACTGGCGATACCGAAGCCGCGATGGACCTGCTGCGGCGCTATGTGCGCGAGACGACCCTACGCATCGCCGCTGCCGACATCGTCCACGCCTTGCCGTTGCCGCGCGTGAGCGACCGGCTCACCTGGCTCGCCGAAGCCGCCGTCGAAGCTGCCGTGCGTTTTGCCGAGCGCGATCTCAAGGCCCGCTATGGCAGTTGCCGCCGGGCGGACGGCAGTGCGGCAGAGTTCGCCGTGCTGGGCTACGGCAAGCTCGGTGCGCTGGAGATGGGCTATGGCTCCGATGTGGATCTGGTGTTTCTGCACGATGCCGACCCGCCGGATGTGGATACCCGTGGCGGCGAGAAGAGTCTGTCGCAATCGGCCTGGATGAGCCGGCTCGCGCAGCGGGTGATGCACCTGCTCACCACGCAGACGCACCTGGGCCGTGTCTACGAGGTGGATATCGAGCTGCGCCCCAATGGCAATTCCGGCCTCCCGGTGGTCTCTACGGGGGCCTTTGCCGACTACCAGCGCCAGAGCGCCTGGACCTGGGAGCACCAGGCCCTCACCCGGGCGCGTGTGGTGGTGGGCTCTGCGCGGATCGAGACCGAGTTCGAGGCGCTGCGCCGCGAGGTGCTGACCAGCGAGCGCGAGCCCGAAAAGCTGCGCCGCGAGATCGCCGACATGCGCGAGAAGATGCGCGCCCATCTCAACAGGCCGGCGACCGGCCGCTGGGATCTGAAGCAGGGCGCGGGCGGGCTGATCGACGTCGAGTTCCTGGTGCAGCATGCCGTGCTCAGCTTCGCGGCCGAGCATCCCACCGTCATTGCGCACACGGATGTCTGGCGTCAGCTGGAGGCACTGGAAAAAGCGGGTTGCTGGCCCGCGACCAGCGCCTATGCCTTGCTCGAAGTGCAGCGCGAGTACCGCGCCTGGCGGCACCGCACCATGCTGCGCGGCGAGCCGATGGACGCCCCCGCTGACACTTTCGCCAGCCAGCGCGCGCTGGTCACCGGGCTGTGGCAGAAGCACCTGGGCGCTTCGGCATAATGTTGGTCGATCCCACCCCCGCATCGCCATGACGGTCCCGATGTCTGCACCTCCCACGGCGTCGCTGGCGGATATCACGGTGTCGATGGTGGTCTACAACAGCCTGCGCCTGCTCCAGGCGCGGCAGGGCTGGCTGGCGGCGCTGCCGCAACTCTGCATCGTGGACAACGCCAGCAGCGACGGCAGTGCCGACTGGATCGCTATCCACCTGCCGCAGGCCCGCCTGCTGCGCTGTGACGAGAACCAGGGCTTCGGGCGCGGCCACAACCTGGCCGTGCAGCATTGCAACACCCCTTTTGCCCTGCTGCTCAACCCGGACTGCGAGATCGATACCGAGGCGATGCGGCGGCTGGTGGACTGCCTGGAGGACTTTCCCGGTGCCCTGCTCACCGTGCCGCGGCTGGTCTACCCCGATGGCCGGGAGCAGGACAACCACCGCGGCTTCACCATCGAGGGCGGCCGCCCCATGGCCCACTACCGCCCACCGGATGGCCCTGCCTGCTGCGAGATGGTGAGCGGTGCGGCGATGATGGTGCGCGTGCAAGCCTTTCGCGAACTGGGCGGCTTCGACCCCTGGTTTTTCCTCTACTGGGAGGATGAAGACCTCTGCTACCGCGCCTGGGCTGAGCGGCGGGCGGTGATCTTCGAGCCGCGAGTGGTGGCTTGCCATGCCGAGAAGAAGTCCGCCGCGCCGAGTGCGCGGACCCAGTTCATCACCCAGTACAGCTACAGCACCTCCAAGCTCTACCTGCGACGCAAATGTGGTGAGTCACTGCCTCTTCTGGGGGTGCGCGTGCTGGGCCTGTTTGCCGCCAATCTGCTGGGGCTGCTGCTGGATGCGCTGCGGTTCAAGCCGGCGAAGGTCGTCCGCCGCCTGGCGGGAGTCACGGCGGCGCTGACCGCCCCCGTCCAGCTCGCCCGCGAGCGGGCGGTGTCGTCGCCGCTGAAGCTCTTGCGCTAAAGCCTCAGCTGCGCGCGGCGGCGAGGTCTTGCAGGCACTGCCGCAGGCTGGTTTCCCAGTCCGGCAGCTTGAGTCCATAGGCCTGTTCGATGGCCGTGTGCGCGAGCGTCGAATGGGCAGGCCGCGCCGCCGGGGTCGGGTAGTCCGCCGTGGTGATGGCCTCCACCGGTACCGCCCTGCACAAGCCGAGTGCCGCGCCCTGCTCGACGATGGCACTGGCGAACCCGTGCCAGCTGGTGCGACCGGCGCCGCTCACATGCAGCAGCGTGGCGGGAGGCACGCCGCCTGCCGGGATGCGCGCCAGCAGCTGCGCGGTCACATCGGCCAGCAGGCGGCTCCAGGTGGGTGCGCCGAACTGGTCCGCCACCACCCGCAGGCGGTCGCGCTCGCGGGCGAGCCTGAGCATGGTGAGCAGAAAGTTTTTACCCCGCCCGCCATAGACCCAGCTGGTGCGCAGTGTCAGGTGGCGGCAGCCGGCGGCGACGATGGCCTGCTCGCCCGCCAGCTTGCTGCGGCCATAGACCGAGACCGGGTGGGGCGCGTCGTCCACCGCGTACGGCCGGGACTGGCCGCCGTCGAACACATAGTCGGTGGAGTAATGCACCAGCAGGGCGTCGATCTCGCGGCAGGCTCGGGCCAGCTCGGCGACGCTGTCGGCATTGATCGCCTGCGCGAGCGCAGGCTCGCTCTCGGCCTTGTCCACCGCGGTGTAGGCGGCCGGGTTCACCACGATGCGCGGACGCAGCGCACGCAGATACGGCGCGACGGTCTCGGGGCGGGCCAGGTCCAGCGCGAGACGATCCGGCGTGAGCAGCGGCCCCAGCAAGGCCAGGCTGCGGTGCAGCTCCCAACCCACCTGACCGGTGGCCCCCGTGATGAGGAGGGGCCTCATGCGAACAGCTCGGCCTCGGTCAGCGGTTTTGCGGCTTGATCCTTGGCGGACAGGAGCGGCGCGGCGAGGCCCGGGATCTCGGGCCAGGCGATGGCCAGCGTCGGGTCGTTCCAGAGCAGGGCCCGCTCGCTGGCCGGGTGGTAGTAGTCGGTGGTCTTGTACAAAAACTCGGCGGTCTCGCTCAGCACCAGAAACCCGTGCGCGAAGCCTTTCGGGACCCAGAGCTGGCGGAAGTTCTCTGCCGACAGATGCACGCCCACCCACTGGCCGAAAGTGGCGCTGGCGCGGCGCACGTCCACCGCCACGTCGAACACCTCGCCCTGCACCACGCGCACCAGCTTGTCCTGCGCATGGCTGAGCTGGTAGTGCAGACCGCGCAGCACGCCCCGGGCGGATTTGCTGTGGTTGTCCTGCACGAAGTCCGGCTTGAGGCCGGTGGCGGCGGTGAAGGCCTGGGCGTTGAAGCTCTCGGTGAAAAAGCCGCGGGCATCGCCGAAGACCTTGGGTTCGAGGATGAAGACGTCCGGGATGTGGGTGGCGATGCAGTTCATGGCGTCAGAACACGGGTTGGTCGAGCAGGTCGAGCAGGTATCGGCCGTAGCCGCTCTTGGCGAGGGGTTTGGCCAGCGCTTCGAGCTGGGCATTGCTGATCCAGCCCTGCCGCCAGCAGAGTTCCTCGGGGCAGCACAGCTTCAGTCCCTGACGCTTTTCCAGCGTCTGCACGAACTGCCCGGCCTCGATCAGCGAATCGTGGGTGCCCGTATCCAACCAGGCGTCGCCGCGACCAAAGCGCTCGACATTGAGCTGGCCCTTTTCGAGGTAGGCGAGGTTCACATCGGTGATCTCCAGCTCGCCGCGCAGGCTGGGCTTGACGCGCTTCGCGATCTCGACCACCTGCGCATCGTAGAAATACAGGCCGGTGACGGCGTAGCGGCTTTTGGGTTTCAGCGGCTTTTCCTCGATGCTGATGGCCCGGCCCTCGGCGTCGAAGGCCACCACGCCATAGCGTTCGGGGTCGTGTACCGGGTAGGCGAACACCGTGGCGCCGGTGGTGAGCGCCGCCGCCTGGGTGAGGCGCGGCATCAGGTCGTGCCCGAAGAACAGGTTGTCGCCCAGCACCAGCGCGCAGGCTTCACCGTTGATGAAGGACTCGCCGATGATGAATGCCTGCGCCAGGCCATCCGGCGAGGGCTGCACCGCGTACTCGAAGCGGCAGCCCCAGCGCGAGCCGTCGCCCAGCAGGCTCTGGAAGCGCGGTGTTTCGTCGGGGGTGGAGATGATGAGAATCTCGTTGATGCCCGCCATCAGCAGCGCCGACAGCGGATAGAAGATCATCGGCTTGTCGTAGACCGGCAACAGCTGCTTGCTGACGACGTGCGTGAGCGGATACAGCCGCGTGCCGCTGCCGCCGGCCAGGATGATCCCCTTCATGCGCTGCCCCGCGCCGCGTAGTTGGTGTCGATCCACTGCCGGTAGCTGCCGCTGGTCACGCCCTCGACCCAGGCCGGGTTGTCGAGATACCACTGCACGGTCTTGGCCAGACCGGTCTCGAAGCTCTCCAGCTGCTTCCAGCCCAGCTCGGCTTCCAGCTTGGTGCAGTCGATGGCGTAGCGGCGATCGTGACCTGGGCGATCCTTCACATAGGTGATGAGATTGGCGTGCGGCGCGCCACTGGGGTGCAGCTGGTCGAGCAGCGCGCAGAGCGTGGTGACCACCTCCAGATTGGTGCGTTCGGCGCGGCCACCGACGCAATAGGTTTCGCCGACGCGGCCGCGTTCGAGCACGGCGCGGATGGCGCGGGCGTGGTCCTCCACGAACAGCCAGTCGCGCACGTTGAGGCCATCGCCGTAGACCGGCAGCGGCTTGCCAGCCAGACCATTCAGGATCATCAGCGGGATCAGTTTTTCGGGGAAGTGATACGGCCCGTAGTTGTTGGAGCAATTGGTGGTGACCACGGGCAGGCCGTAGGTGTGGTGCCAGGCGCGCACCAGGTGATCACTACCCGCCTTGCTCGCGGAGTAGGGCGAGTTGGGGGCGTAGGCGGTGGTCTCGCTGAATGCGCCTTCGTCGCCCAGCGAGCCGTAGACCTCGTCGGTGGAAACATGATGGAAGCGGAACGCGGTCTGTCTGGCCTCGTCCAGGGTGAGCCAGTAGGCCCGCACCGCTTCGAGCAGCACGTAGGTGCCGACCACATTGGTGTGGATGAACTCGGCCGGGCCGGTGATGCTGCGGTCGACATGGCTTTCGGCCGCGAGGTGTACCACCGCCTCGGGCCGGGTTTCGGTGATGACCGCCGTCATGGCGGCGGCATCGGCGATGTCGGCGCGAACGAAGCGATAGCGGGGGTTGGCCGCGACGGGTGCCAGCGAGGCGAGGTTGCCGGCGTAGGTGAGCTTGTCGATGCACACGATTTGCCAGTCGGTCTCGGCCAGCCACTGGCGGACGACTGCCGAGCCGATGAAGCCGGCACCGCCGGTGATGAGGATGGTTTTGGACATGGTGATGAAACCGGATGGGGGCTGTGCCGCAGGACTCAGGCTTGTAGGAATATCTGGCGCTTGAGCAAGGGCCGATGTCGATAGACTACCGGCACGGCGACAGACCTAAAAGAGCGGATCGGGAACCACTACACGCAGGTGCGACATGACTGACCAGCCGATCCCCGTGCCCGAGCGCATCCTCGTCATCGAGACGCTGTATCTGGGCGACCTTGTCCACACCCTGCCGCTGGTGCAGGCGCTGCGGGCGCGGTTTCCCACCGCCAAGCTCGATCTGCTGGTGCGTGCTGGCCATGTGCCGCTGATGGCCCATGTGGCGGGCGTGGACCGGGTAATGGCGATGGATCCCAGGCTGCATCGCGGGGTTTCGGGGCTGCGGGCGCTGTGCGGTCAGCTTCGCGAGGGGGAATACGATCTCGTCATCAATCCCGGTACCAGCGATCGCGCGACGATCCTGACCGCCTTCAGCGGTGGGCGGCTGCGTCTGGGGCGGCTCAACCGCAAGCAATCGCGAAGGCTCTGGCCCTGGCTGCACGACGAGGTCATGGATCACCCCTGGGGTGCGGAGCCGATGTACTGGCAGAAGCTGCTGGCCTTTGCACCGCGCCTGCAACTGGAAACGGCCGTCCGCTTTGGCCTCGATCTGGAGGGTGTCGATCTCGACCCACTGGCGCTACCGGCGGCATATGTCCACATCAGCCCGTTCGCCTCCGAGGATATCCGCAGCCTGCCCCCGGCCACCCTGCTGGAACTGGTGGCTGCCCTGCAGCGCCTGCAGCCGGATCGCGCCGTGGTCGTTAGCTGCGGCCCTTCGGGGCGCGAGATGCAGCGCCTGGCCGTGGTGCGTCCGCAGCTGGAGGCGCTGGGCGCCCGATGCCTCGCGGGCTCGCTCGATCTGCCGAGCCTGGCGGCCGTCATCGCGGGCGCTGCCCTTCACATCGGACCGGACTCCGGCCCGCTACACCTGGCAGCGGCGCTGGGCACCCCCAGCATCGCCTGCTTCCTGTTCAAGGATGCTTCGGCGGAGTGGATGCCGCTGGGTGCGCAGCACCGCACGTTTGGGGTGAGCCACCGCCACCAGGGCGGCCTTTATGGCCTGCCGGTGGCAGAGATCGCCGCGCAGGCGGTCGCACTCCTGGCCGATCAGACCTGATCTTCGGTCAGGGGATAGTGCTGCTGGGCAAAGGCCATCAGCTGGTCGTTGATGGCCGCGGGCGTGTCCACGAGGTCCAGCGGCAGCCGCAGACCCATGGGGTAATCCTGCAGCCGCTCGGCCTGCGCGCCGAGGTCGAAAACGACGGTGGGCAACGCGGTCGCCATCGCGATGGAGAGCGTGTAGCTGAAGGTTTCCGGCCACACCGAGGGTAGAAAGATCAGGTGCGGCTGCTGCGAGGCGAGCACCTCATAGACCTCCTGCTCGCGATACTGGCCGGTGATGGTGACGCAGTCGTGCTGCGTCAGGGCGGGCAGGTCGGTGTAGCCGATGACGGTGAAGTGCAGCGGCAACTTGCGGGCGAGCGCGTCGTTGGCGCAGTCCTGCAATACCCGCGAACCCTTGTGCGGGCCGATCGCGCCGATGATGGCGATCCTGACTTTGCCGCCTTCCAGCGGCGGCCGGACGGCATGGGTGGGCTCCATGAGACTGATGTGCGGCTGCACCTCGATGGCGAGCTGCGGAAAGTAGCGATGCAGACGCTGCGCGGCATCGCGGCTGGGGGCCGAGACGCCGTGGCTGGCCCCGAGGAAATCGGCATAGCGCTGGCGCCAGTCCTCGATGCCGAGCGGCTTCCAGTCCGCATGGATCTCCTGCATGCGCTCGGGCTTGAGCGTCAGGCAGCTCTTGCACTGCTCTGGCCCCACCTCGCCGCAATAGCGGCCGCTTTCGTTGATGAAGGTGATCTGCGGACAGGCCGGCACGTAGTCATGCAGCACCACCGAGTAGCGGATGCCCAGGCGGTCGGAAATCTGCCGGATCGCCTGCAGGATGCCGACCGACCAGCCCACCGTACTGTGCACCTCGATGGCTTCGATGCCGTGCAGACGCAGCGCCTTGCACAGCGGCTCGATCACATCGACCAGATGCAGCTCGCCGATGTTGGAGGGGCGCAATACCTCGGCATTGCCGGCCGCGATCAGCTTGGCCAGCAGGCTGCCTGCGTGGGCGGGCATGGCGATGAGCAGGTCCTTGCCAGCGGCGTTGAGCAACATGCGGCGCTCTTCCAGGTGCCGGTCGATGCCGCCACCCCAGGAGTGGGTGAAGCACAGCGTGAGTGGACTCACCGGGCGGCCGAACGACCGTGCGATGTCGAGCGCGATGCGCGCGAACTGCACCGGGTCGGCCTTGACGTAGCGCTGCACCCGGCTTTCGTAGTCGGGGTGCAGCCGCAGCAGGGTTTCGTAACCGCGCTTCTTGCCGGCGGCGGCGCCTTCGGCAAACGAGGTTTCGCCGGAATGGAACACGAAGGCATCGAGCGCATGCACGTTCCGCCAGCCGGCATTCAAGGCCCGCATGCAGAAGTCGTTTTCCTCGCCGTAGCCCGCGCCAAAGCTCGCCACGTCGAACAGGCCCACCTCGTTCAGTGCCGCCCGGGCGATGTACATGCAGAAACCCACGCCGGTGGGCACCTCCACATGCAGCCGGCTGTTGACGCCGGCCGCCAGACGGTCGAGCGCGGCGTAGCCGATATCTGGCGGGATGTTGTTGTCGCGGCAGAAATGCGGGTAGCTGCAGATGGTGCCGTTGTTGGTGAAGGGGGTGACGCTGGCGACCTTGGCGTCCTGGGTGTGGGCGCGGATGCGATCCACCCAGTCGTTGAACACCAGCGTATCGCTGTTGAGCAGCAGTACATCGCGGTCTTCGTGCAGTGCCATGCCCCGGTTGACCGTGCCGACAAAGCCGAGATTCTTCTCGTTGCGCAGCAAGGTGATGAGCTTGAGGTCCGCCAGTCGTTGCAGGTCGGCCGAGATGCGCGGATCGGGCGAGCAATCGTCGATCACGATCAGCTCGTAGGGCGTCTGGTTTTTGGACTGGAGCACCGACAGCAGGCAGGCAAAGGTGTCGGCATAGCCCTTGTAGACCGGCACGATCACGTCCAGCACCGCCGGGCGGGCCGCGACGGGGCTGGCGGCCAGCGTCTCGAACGCCGACCAGGCCGGCGCGTCGGGACGGTAGGTGGCGATCACCGGTTCGTCGGTGCGCCCGTGGCGCAGAAAATGACGCAGCGGCGAACGCCGCCAGGACAGCTTGCGCTGCTTGAGGCGGGGATTGCGGGCGAGATACACCGCCGGCAGGAAATTGGCGGCCGGGGCGCGGCCTTCGGCCTCGCCGTACACCACGTAGTGCAGCAGCGGGTTCATGCCGGTTTCGCGCACGTCGGCGTTTTGCCGCAGGTAGAAATGGCTGTCGAAGACCGGGTTGGGCTGACGGCCTTCGTACGCGCCGAACAGCAGGTAATGCACCAGCGGGTGCATGGCCGAGGCCGCCACATCGGGGTTCATCCGGCGGTACCAGCGGCGGTCGAACAGACCCGACAGCGCGATCTGCCGACAGGCCAGCGCCAGCGGGCTCCGCCCCAGCATCCACGCCACCTGGCTCTTCCAGCCCTTGCTGACCGTCGTCGGGCAGGTCTGCATGAGCTGGCGGGTCATGTGCAGTCGCAGGTCGCGCTCCACCCGCAAGGCGGCAGTCAGCTGCGCCTGCTCGGCCTGCGCCGCCTGATGTGCCGCTTGCGCCGACAGCGCCGCCTGCGTGGCCTGGTGCACCGCCTGATTGGCGGCCTGAAACTGCTGTTCGGCAATGCGCGCCGAATGCTCGGCCTGGGTGATTTCGTCCTGCAGCTGCTGGCGCACTCTGGCGCGCGCCTCGGTGAGGCTGGCCAGTTCGAGCTGTGCCGTGGTCAGCATGGCCGACAGGGCCTGCATTTCGGCTTTGAGGCGGGCGGGCTTTCGCTCGTGCGGGGTTTCATCACCGTAGCGGGGCGTCTGTTCGAGCAGCCTGGCCACGGCGTCCAGGTCGGCCACGGGCTCCAGCACGGCCACTGCGCCCTTCGTCGGCGCGGGCGCCCCGCGTGCCAGCAGCAGCAGCCCGGATTCGCGCGCATGCCCGAACAGGTTGTGCGCCTGCCCCAGATGGTTGCGCGGGTTGTAGGCGTCGGTCTCGACGAAGTACGCCTGATAGTCGAGGTCTTTCAGGGCATCGAAAATACGGGCTGCGCCGACCACGGTGTTGATCTCGCAGAAGAGTGTCGGACGGTCCCGCAGCAGCAGCCGGTGCGCTCCGCGCAGGGCATCGCCCTCGTGCCCTTCGAGGTCCAGCTTGATGAAGGACACTGGCGGCAGGTCCAGGGAGTCCAGCGCAATCATTTCCACGCTGATCCCGGCCTCGATCGGCATCAGGCTGACCTGACCCGCGCCGGCATTGGTGGGGTGCGAAAAATCCAGTCTGGGCATGAAGGCCGTGCCTGCCGCCGCCCCCAGCGCCACCGGGTGCAACCGCACGCTGGCCCCCGTCCGGCCCCGGATCATTTCGGTGTTGCGCGCCGCCAGTTCCAGCAGCGCCGGCTGAGGCTCGAAGGCGTGAATGGTCAGCCCGGGCCGGCCTTCAGCGAAGGCGGCGGAGTGCAGCCCGATGTGACAGCCGGCATCCACCACCACACCCTGGGCCGGGATGAATTGCTGCAAAAACCCGGTTTCGATGCCTGCCCATTCGCCGTACTGCTGCAATGCGTCCGCAATCGGCTTGTCATTGCGGTAGACGTAAATCCGCCCCTGCGGTGTTTCGGCGGCAAATGATTCTGCCTCTGCTTTCACAATCGATTCCCCAAAGCGTCATGTGACGAGGCCGCGTCGAAACTCCGTGCCTGCGCCGTTCCCAGTTGCATTTTAAGTGAAGTCAGTTCGGCATCATTTGCCTGCGCGCTCTTTGGAGTACGTCTTTTAAGGCTATGTCGCGACGGCAAAACTGCTTCATCATCCCGTTTCATCGTAAGCCAGCCCTCTGTCGGCCGCATGAATCCGTCCCGCGACCCCCAGCGGTCACCCCGTCAGTCCATCCGACCCATCTGGATGCCGCTCCATAACGCTCGCCAGGCCCATCGGCATACGGCTGGACGGCCACCGGCTGCCATTGACACGCAGCACGCACGGCGGCCCACGGCATGAACCGGCCGCCCACTCCCGAGACGCTACCGCTCGTCTCCATCGCGCTGACGACCTACAACGGTGCCCGCTACCTGGCGGCACAGATGGAATCACTGCTGGCGCAGAGCTATCCGCAGATCGAGATTGTCGTGTCGGACGATGGCTCCACCGATGGCACCTGGCAGCTGCTCGCCGCCTATGCCCGGCAACATCCCCGCGTTCGTGTGCTGGAGGTGAACGGCAACCTGGGTTTCAACCGCAACTTCGCCCGCTGCTTCGCCGCCTGCCGGGGCGAGCTGATCTCGCCCTGCGACCAGGACGACATCTGGCATCCCGAAAAGACCTGGCGACTGGTACAGGCGCTGGGCGATGCGACGCTGGTCTACGCCAACAGCCGCTACATCGACAGCGAGGGCCAGCCCCTGCAGCGGCAGCTGTCGGATGAGGTTCGCATGGTCGGCGGCTGTGACCCGCGGGTGTTCCTGTTCGGCAACTGCGTCTCGGGCCACGCCATGCTGTTCCGCCGCAGCCTCGTGGCCGCAGCGGGCGAGTTTCCGCCGGCGGTCTACTTCGACTGGTGGCTCGCCTTTGTGGCTGCCAATGTCGGGCGTGTGGCGTATCTCGACGAGGTGCTCGTCGACTATCGGCGGCATGCGCAGGCGGTGACCTTCAAGCCCCGCGGGCAGGACAGCGCCGGCCGACGTCTCAAGGCCCTGCAAATCCAGACGGGGCGCTTCGAGGCGATGGCCGGCTTCGCGGGCCCGCAACAGGGCTTTATCCGCGAGCTACGAGCGCATTGGCTGGCCTGGTATGCGGGCTGGCTGGGCTGGGGACTGTTCCGCTTCGTCTGGCAGCATGCGCTGATCCTCTTCCAGACCTCGCCCAAGCATCGCCCAGCCTGGCATCGGGCCAGCCGGTTTTTGATCGGCCATCGCCTGAAGCGGGCGCTGCTGCCGCGCGGCTATCTGCCGCTGGAAGAAGTCAGCGACCTCAAAAGAACGGCAAGGTGAGCCAGCGCAGCGCCGACCAGCGTGCCGATGCGGCGGGCAGCTTGGCGGCATCGCTGGCTTCATTCCGGCGCTGGGCGCGAATCACGAACTGGTAGGTCGTGGCCTCCGCCTGCTGGCTCAGCCAGATCAGCAGGCCCTTGGGCACCGCCTTGCGGTCGAAAGGGATCTCGGTTTTGGTGAGGCGGCGCACCGTGCGCTGCCATTCCAAAGCCTCCAGCCCGCACTGTTGCAGCAGCTCGGCCAGGTTGTCGCGGGTGAACCAGTGGCGATGGGTGCGATCAAGCAGGCCCAACTCGGCATACGGCACCTGGCCTCCGAGCAGCGCCAGGCGCACGTCGCCATGTGCCATGTTGGGGACCGAGATCACCACCTGCCCACCCGGTGCCAGCAGCCGCAGCGCGTCCTGCAAGGTTTTCTGCGGGTCGCGCAGATGCTCCAGCACGTCGCCGAACACGATGGCGTCGAAACGATCATCCGGCAGCAGCGTGCTGATGCCCTGCGTATCGAGATCGCAGATATGAACGGCCTCGGCGTAGGCGCGGGCGCCTGCGGCGGCCTCGGCGTTCACCTCCACCCCCACCACCACGCAACCCTGCTCGCGCAGGGCGCGGGTCATGCCACCGGTGGCGCAACCAAACTCCAGCACCCGGCAGTTGCGGCCAACCATACCCAGCATGAGGGCGTGCGAGTTGTTCTTGGCCGAGGGGTCCACCGCGTGGTCGTAAACCGAGACTCGTTCGGCGTGCGGCGGTGGCGAGCTGGGGAAGGTCATATGCCAATCACATCACGAACAGCGGGGTTCTGCTGTGGTAGAGCCTGCAGAATCTCATTGATGCGCGAGGATGTCAGCCCGGCCATGCAGTCCCAGCGTCCGGCGCAGGTGGGGTGTCGTCCGCAGGGCGCGCAGGCCAGGGTCTGGAACTGCACCGTCGATGGTGCCGACCGGGCCTCGGCATAGGGCCGCGTCGAGCCGAACAAGGCCACCGTGGGGCGACCGAGGGCAAAGCCCAGATGGGTGAGGCCGGTATCGACGCCGATGACGGTGCTTGCCCCCGCGATGCATTGTGCGGCGCTCAGCAGGCTGGTCTTGCCGGCGTGGCTTTCGATGAGATCGCTGCCGGTCGCCGCGGCGATACGGCTGGCCGCCTCGGCATCGGCAGGGCCGCCGAGGATCAGCACCCGCCGCTGCTCGGCCGCCAGCTGCTTCAGCAGCGCGATCCAGTGCGCTTCCGGCCAGTGCTTCTGCGGCCGGGTGGTGAAGGGGGCAGCGACCAGATAGGCCGATGTGCCAGCCGCGGCCGGCAGGTCGAGTTGCGGCACGGCATCGCTCAGCCCTGTCAGCGCCCGCAGCATCGGCGCATGCTCGTCGCCGATGTAACGCCGTTCGGTGTGTGCCTCGGGATGGCGCTGCACTACCTGGTGCAGCCAGCGCTTGCCGGGTTCCTTGGAGTCGTAGCCGATGCGGAAGCGGCCACCGGCCAGGCGCAGCAGGGCGCGGCTCTTAAATAGGCCCTGGGCATCGATCACCCAGTCGTAGTCGCGGGCCTTGAGGGTGGCCGAAAACGTCCGGATCGCCTGCCAGAGCGCGAACCATCGAAAGCCGCGGAACAGCGCACGCCAGTCCTTGCGCGGCCAGACCATCACCTGGTGGATGGCGGGCTGGGTGCGCAGCAGTTCGGCGAACTCGGGTTGCACCAGCCAGTCGATTTCAGCGTCCGGGTATGCACGCTTCAGGCCCTGCAGCAGGCCGGTGGCGATCACCACGTCGCCGAAGGCGGAGAGGCGGATAAGGAGGATGCGCCGTGGCGCGGGCGGCAGAGGGGCAGTCATGTTCCTTACAATAGCGACCTTTCTTTTTGACCCGCGCATTCCGGCGCATTTTGCAGGAGCAGACTCGATGAGCAGCATGTCCGACCGCGATGGTTTTATCTGGATGGACGGTGACCTGAAGCCGTGGCGGGATGCAACCGTCCACGTCCTCACGCATACGCTGCACTACGGTGTTGGATGCTTCGAAGGCGTGCGCGCCTACATGACCCCGCGTGGCACGGCGGTGTTCCGGCTGGAGGAGCACACCAAGCGTCTCTTCAACAGCGCCAAGATCCTGGGCATGAAAATCCCCTACACGCCGGATCAGGTCAATGCGGCCATCTGCGAGGTGGTGAAGAGCAACAAGCTGCGCGAGTGCTACATCCGCCCGATGGCGTTCTACGGCTCCGAAGGCATGGGCCTGCGCGCCGACAACCTCAAGGTGCACCTGATGATCGCGGCCTGGCCCTGGGGTGCGTATCTCGGCCCCGAGGCGATGGAGCGCGGCATCCGCGTGAAGACGTCCAGCTTTACCCGCCACCACGTCAACTCCGTGATGTGCCGGGCCAAGGCCAACGCCAACTACATCAACTCCATGATGGCGCTCAACGAGGTGATGAAGGATGGCTACGACGAGGCCATCATGCTCGACAGCGCCGGCCACATCGCCGAAGGCAGCGCCGAGAACATCTTCATCGTGCAGGACGGCGAGATCTGGACGCCCGACCTCAACAGCTGCCTCGATGGCATCACCCGCCGCAGCCTCATCCAGCTCGCTGCCGAACATGGCTACACCGTGCAGGAAAAGCGCCTCACCCGCGACGTGCTGTATGTCTGCGACGAGGCCTTCTTCACCGGCACGGCCGCCGAGGTGACACCCATCCGTGAGTGCGACAACAAGCCCATCGGCAACGGCAAGCGCGGGCCGGTGACCGAAAAGCTGCAAAAGGCCTACCTCGCCGCCGTCAAGGGCGAGAGCGACGAGCACCCGCAGTGGCTGACGCTGGTCTGACCCGCACCGCGCCATGATCTTGCCGCCCTTTGCCAGGGCCCGCGTCCTGGTGGCGGGCGATGTGATGCTGGACCGCTACTGGTCTGGCAGCACCTCGCGTATCTCGCCCGAGGCCCCGGTGCCGGTGGTGAAGATCGCCCACGACCAGGCGCGCCCGGGTGGTGCCGCCAACGTCGCACTCAACCTCGCCGCGCTGGGTGTAGCCACCACCGCGCTCGGCGTGGTGGGTAACGATGCCGATGGGGCGAAGCTCGCGGATGCCCTGCGCGCAGCGCACATCACGCCCCGGCTGCTGCCCGGCACGGCGCCCACCATCGCCAAGCTGCGCGTGATGTCGCGCAACCAGCAGCTGCTGCGCATGGATTTTGAGGAGCGGCTGGATGTGGAAGGGGCCTTTGACCGGGCGGCGCTCATCGCCCGCTTCGAGGCGGCGCTGGCCGACGCCGATGTGGTGATCCTCTCGGACTACGGCAAGGGCACGCTGGCCGATGTGGCGCAGCTCGTCACCACCGCCCGGGCGGCCGCAAAGCCGGTGCTGATCGACCCGAAAGGCACCGACTGGTCACCGTATCGCGGCGCCACGCTGCTCACGCCCAATCTTTCGGAGTTTGAGGCCGTGGTGGGCAAGTGCGGCAGCGATGCCGAGCTGATCGCCAGGGCCGAAGCCCTGCGCAGCCAGCTTGACCTGAAGGCCCTGCTGGTGACGCGCAGCGAGCGCGGCATGACGCTGATCGAACCCGGCCGCACCCCCTTGCACCTGCCCACCGCCGCCCGCGAGGTGTACGACGTGACTGGCGCGGGCGATACCGTCATCGCCACGCTGGCCGCCGCGCTGGCTGCCGGCAGCTCGCTGGCGGATGCCTGCCGCCTGGCCAATGCCGCCGCGGGCATCACCGTGGGCAAGCTGGGTGCCGCCACCGTCTCGCCTGCCGAGCTGCTGGCCGCACTCGGCAACGTCACGGCCGGGTCGGTGCTGGACGAAGACACGCTCGTCGCCCACATCGACGCGCTGAAAGAATCCGGCAAGACCGTGGTGATGACCAATGGCTGCTTCGACATTTTGCATACCGGCCATGTGCGCTACCTCGAAGCGGCGCGGGCGCTAGGCGATGTGCTGATCGTGGCGGTGAACACCGACGATTCGGTGAAGCGCCTCAAGGGGCCGACACGCCCGCTCAACACCTGTGCCGACCGCATGGCCGTGCTCAGCAGCCTGCGCTGTGTGGATTTTTGCGTGCCCTTCAGCGAAGACACGCCGGCGCGCCTCATTGCCCGCGTACTGCCGCAGCGCCTGGTGAAAGGCGGCGACTACCAGCCGGAGGCCATTGCAGGCTACGCCGAGGTGACCGCTGCCGGCGGCGAGGTGCTGGCGCTGGACTTTCACGAAGGCTATTCCACGACGCGGCTGATCCAGCACGCGCAGCAGCCCTAGCGGGTGTTCACCAGCTTTGGCCTGGGCGAGGCCTATTCGCTGGCCGCCGCTTTTTGCTGGGCCGTGGCCGTGATCCTGCTCAAGAAATCTGGCGAGAGCCTGCCGCCGTTTGCGCTCAACCTAGTGAAAAACCTGCTGTGCCTCTTGGCCCTGGGCCTCACCCTGTGGGTGGTCGGGCCCCGGCAGCTGCCGGAGATACCCCCGCGATGGCTGGCGCAGACCCTGATCTCGGGCGCGTTCGGCATTGCCGTGGCCGACACCCTCTACTTTCGCGCCCTCAACACCATTGGTGCGGCGCGCATGGGCGTGATTGGCACTGCCTACTCGCCGGGCGTGATCCTGCTGGCGGCGCTGTTTCTGGGCGAGCGCATGTCGCTGTTTCAGCTGGGCGGGGTGGCGCTCACCATCGCCGGTATCGTGCTCGTCACCTACACCCGAACGGCCAATGCCATCGACGCCGCCGCCTTGCGCCAGGGCGCGCTGCTGGGCGTGCTGTCGGTGGGCGTGATGGCGGCGGGTGTCATCCTCGCCAAGCCGGTGCTGGAGACACAGGATTTTCTCTGGGTGGTTTTTTTACGCGTGACTGCCGGGGTGGCCTTGATGCTGTTGACCGCCACGCTGCGTCGCGAATGGCCGGCGCTGCTGGCCGCTGCCCGCGCTGTGCGGCACTGGCCCGCCGTCATCACCGGCTCGCTGATGAGCAGCTATGTCTCGCAGATGTTCTGGCTGGCCGGCTACAAATATGCCGATGCCTCAATTGCCGCCGTGATCAACGAACTGGCCGCCATCATCATCCTGGGGCTGGCCACCTGGCTGCTGCGCGAGCGGCTGACATTGCAGCAGCTGGTGGGCGGGGTGCTGGCGGTGGCGGGCGTACTGGCGGTGGTGCTGCTGCGGTGAGGTGACCCGAGCGGTCAGCACCAGGCCGCAGTGCCACGTGTTGTGGGTGGCAACCGCAGCGCCCGTATGTGTGCTGGATCACCCTTGATGCAACGCGCTCGCTCGCCACCCTGGCCAAGGCCGCCCGCGCGGCGGTGTGCCCGCGTGAGGTGCGCCGACCCGGCTTTGGTGATCAGATGCGGTCCAGGGGGCTCACCACGCCACGTCCGCCCCGGTTCAAGACGTGGGTGTAAATCATGGTGGTGCTCACGTCGGCGTGGCCCAGCAGCTCCTGCGCGGTGCGGATGTCGTACCCCGATTCCAGCAAATGCGTAGCGAAGCAGTGCCGCAAGGTGTGGGGCGTGACAGGCTTGCTCAACCGCGCAGCGGTGGCCGCCTGTTTCACTTGTCGCTGGATCAATAGTTCGTCCAAGTAGTGGCGGCGAACGGTGCCTGATCTGCGATCAGTCACGTCGTTCTTGATCGCGAACACGAACTGCCACGGCCACTCGCTGGCCGCCCTGGGGTATTTCGCTGCCAGCGCCTCGGGCAGCCAAACGTCCGCACGGCCATCGGCAAGGTCACGATCATGCAGCGTTCGCAGCCACGCCAACTGCGTACGCAGCGGCTCGACCAAAGACTGCGGCAGCACCGTGATGCGATCTTTGTTGCCCTTGCCCTCGCGGATGACACTCTCGCGCCGGATGAGGTCAACATCCTTGATGCGCAGCCGCAACCCCTCCAGCACGCGCATGCCGGTGCCATAGAGAAGGCGCACGACGAGAGGCACGTCGCCGTCGGGCGGCAGTTGGGCGAAAAGAGCTTGCAGCTCCTGCTGAGTCAGCACGCTAGGCAAGCGTTTAGGCCGCTTGGCACGCGTTACATCCTGCAACCACGGCAACTCAATACCCAAGACCTATTTATAGAGAAACAACAGCGCCGCCAATGCCTGGTTTTGCGTGCTGGCGGAGACGCTGCGCTCCACCGCCAAGCTGCTGAGAAATGCCTCGACTTCCGGCAGGCCCATGTCTTTGGGGTGCCGTTTGCCGTGATGCAAGATGAACCGCTTTATCCAGTTGACATCGCTCTCTTCTGTTCTCAGGCTGTAGTGCAAGGTGCGAATACGTTCACGTACTTCATCCAGCAAGCGGGGCTTTTGAGGCATTGACGCTTATGTCGGTACGCTCATTTCGCACCTCACCATAATAAGTAAGGGGAATCATAGACATGTAGACGATTTTTGGCCCATCTCGCCAGACTGCCGCCGTGATAGGCGGCGGTTTTGACGCCTAATTAGCGTTGCAATTCAGGCGGCTGAGATTCGTTTTAATTCCTGGCGCAGCCGACCAGATTGCGCTTGTTGTTGGGGGTTTATGAATGCCCGCTTGGTGTGATGTTGCAAAGCGCGGCGAAGCGCCTCCGCCGAACAAGTTGCAGCGGACAACGCTTCGCCACGCTTTGCAGGGAGCGCGCATTAGTGGCTGAGTTCGCTTTTATTGGAGAGTGGTAATGGACAAGATTCGAGATTGGCTTGGCCTGACTTCCAACAACTCGTTGAAGCGGACATGCCCATCGGGCATTCCCTCGCTTCGCTCGGTGCCGCTTAACTCGACGCGTTAGAACTTAGTTGGGCCAAGTGCTCATAAAACCATCAAACCACAGGACTCATATGACATCTGATTTTCCACTCGGCGCACATCTTGTCACTCCAAGAGGCTTATATACACATCACGGCATCTACATCGGTAAAAACGAAGTTGTTCATTACGCAGGCTTAGCCAACGGCCTTGAGTCCGCGCCAGTGGAAGTAGCCAGCTTGGAGAGTTTCTGTTCCGGCAATGATGTGAGTGTAAAAACCTACAAAGACTCATATTCGGCTGAGCGTATCGTCGAGAGAGCAATGTCGAGGGTTGGAGAATCTAGTTACAGCGTTTTTAGTAACAACTGCGAGCATTTCTGTTTGTGGTGCATCACAGGGAAACATACAAGTGCCCAAGTTGACACAGTTACCACCGTAAGCGCTCCCACTGTCGGCAGCATGGCTGGGTTTGCAGCCCGTGGGGTAGTAGCAGCATCGGGGTCTGTAGTTGGCCTATCTGGCGCAGGTGTAATGAGTGGGCTGGCTTCAACGGGAGCAATTGTTGGGGGCGGCGCTGTTGCTGGTTTAGCCATACTCGGAGCAGCACCTGGTGCGGCGATGGCATCGCTAGTCAACAGCACTGTTCTGGCCGACGACCCCAATCTGGGCACAGACGAACGAGAGTCTCGCTCCGTGGGGCGCGCAGCTAGCTATGCAGGAGCCGCAGCTGGGACAGCCGGCAGCATTGCAGCAGTTAGTGCTATGGGTACAACTGCCGGCCTAAGTGCCGCTGGCATTACGTCGGGCTTGGCAGCTATTGGGGGCACTGTCGGTGGAGGCATGGCTGCTGGGGTTGTAGTTGCAACAGCGGCTCCAGTTGCAGCCGCAGCAGCAGTTGGTTACGGCATTTACAAGTTCGTAAGGTGGGTCAAAGACTAAGTTCTAACAATGCGCTCCACCGGAAAAACTTGCCTCCGTTTCGCTTCGCTGCACTACAGCAGTTTTTCCGGTGAGCTGGGGCGTCAGGCCTCAAAACCCACGTTCCGTGGACTAAACCATGCTCGAAGGATCTTGCCTCTGTGGTGGCGCGCGCTGGACATTTGCAGGCGTACCCGATGGCGCCACCGCTTGCAACTGCACCGCGTGCCGGCGATACGGCGTTCTGTGGGCGTATGACTACGAGAACGAAGGAATCAAGGTCTCGGGCACGACCCAAACGTTCTCGAGAGGCAACGCACTGGAGTTCCACTTTTGCCCCACATGTGGCTGCGTTGCGTTCTGGCGGGGCAAGCGACTCGATGAACAAGGCCGCAGTAGAATCGCCGTCAATCTGCGACTGGCTGAGCCGGCTTCCGTCGGGGGCATTCCCATCGACCATTTCGATGGGCTAGACACATTCGACGACCTGCCTCGCGACGGTAGATGCGTCGCTGACTACTGGTTCTGAGGCTGCATTGGTGCGCGTGCGTCCTAACCTTTCCATCGAGAGGAGGCTTTCCGGCCTTCGGCCTCCAAGCGCCTCTCACGTCAAACGCTGGGCGCAAAAATCAATCACGCAGGTTGGGCGGGCCTGATCTGCCCACCGTGTGCTGCGGCTCGCGTGGGCTACTCGATACCCAGCTTCTTGATGCGGTAGCGCAGCGAGCGAAAGCTCATGCCCAGCAGTTCGGCGGCCTTGGTCTTGTTCCAGCGGGTCTTGTCCAGGGCATCGCGGATGGCCTGCTTTTCCATTTCTTCAACATGGCTGTCCAGCGGGGCCTGGCCCAATGACGG
>Ga0255091_1000040_pt1 | contig 65176 bp, 61 predicted proteins | sample Colum_Yuk_RepB_8_2_FD_188439 | JGI IMG/M metagenome (GOLD analysis project Ga0255091, IMG submission 188439) | Freshwater microbial communities from Columbia River, Oregon, United States - Colum_Yuk_RepB_8d | ecosystem: Environmental > Aquatic > Freshwater > River | place: USA: Oregon... | reverse complement strand
CGCTGATCGTGCCGCAGTCCTGGCAGACGGCAGCCGGTGCGGGGGTCGAAGCCGGGCGGGCCTCGGTGTAGGTGCTGGCGGTCGAGGCGGCCTGACGCTCTGCGGCGGCAGCACGCTTCTTGGCGGCAGCGGCTTCGCGCTCGGCGGCAGCGGCGCGGTCCTGGGCGGCCTTGAGCTTGGCGGCCGCATCAGCCTCGGCGCTATCTGCCGCGGCTTTCTCCTCGGCAGCCTTCTTCTCGGCTTCGGCGGTCTCCAGCGCCTTCTGTGCGGCTTCGGCTCGGGCGGCGGCGTCTTCGGCCTTCTGGGTGGCCTCGACCAACTGCTGGGCGGCGACCTCGTTGGCGCTTTCCGGCTTCTGCGAGCAGGCGACCATCATCACGCCCGCCAGGGCCATGGCGATGAAGAGCTTGGATTTCGGGAGATTTTCGGGGTTACGCATGTAGTGACTCCAATGACAGGCTTGGGGCCTGCGGGGGGGGACAAAAAAAGATGAATTCGATGACGGAGCGGATGCTGCGGCGTGTGCCTGAATTGATTCTGAACCCGATGGTCGGTTGGGTGCCAGTGGGCTAAGAGGCCGCTCCGACCGCTGGCCCGCCAGGCACTAGGACACCGCGGCTATCCGTGGCTGCCGACGACGTGGGTACGGGTATCAAGAAATTTCACGTCTGGAAAGCGCTCCTGGGCCATCGAGAGATTGACCCCGGAGGACGCCAGATACACGAGCGTGCCGTAGTGATCCTTGGCCATCCGCACTTCGTTCTTCTCGATGAACTCGGCCATTTTCTTGTCGTCTGCGCACTGCACCCAGCGGGCGCAATGCACGTTGATCGGCTCGAAGGCACTGGCCACGCCGTATTCATCCTGCAAGCGGTATTGCACCACGTCGAACTGCAGGGTGCCGACGGCGCCCAGGATGATGTCGTTGTTGGTGACCGGCCGGTACACCTGCGTCGCACCCTCTTCGCAAAGCTGGTCCAAACCCTTGTTGAGCTGCTTGGCCTTGAGCGGATCCTTGAGGATCACGCGGCGAAACAGATCCGGCGCAAACGTGGGAATACCCGTAAATCGCAGCGTCTCGCCTTCGGAAAACGAATCCCCAATGGCAATGGTGCCGTGGTTGTGCAGGCCGATGATGTCGCCGGGGAAGGCTTCTTCCACCGTCTCGCGGTCGGCCGCCATGAAGGTGAGCGCGTTGCTGACCCGTACCGGGCCGTTGAGGCGCACCGAATGCAGCACCATGCCCTTGCGGTAGACGCCACTGCACACCCGCAGAAACGCCACGCGGTCGCGGTGTTTCGGGTCCATGTTCGCCTGGATCTTGAACACGAAGCCCGTGAACTTGTCATGCAGCGGCAGCACCTCACGCTCGATGCCGTTGAACTCGGCCCCGCGCGATTGCGGTGGCGGCGCCCAGTCGGTGAAGCCGTTGAGCAGCTCGCGCACGCCGAAGTTGTTGATGGCAGCACCAAAGAACACCGGCGTCTGCTTGGCAGCGCGGTAAAGCGCCAGATCAAAGCCGTTGCCGGCCATCTGCAGGAGGTCGATCTCGTCGAGCAGGGTCTGGTAGACGCCCTCGAAGCGCTCGGCGAGGCCGGGGGCGCGCAGGCCATCCACGGTTTCGATCTCGCTGATGCGGTTCTTGTCGCCGCTATACAGATAGAAGCGGTCTTCCAGCAGGTGATAGACGCCCTTGAAGTCGCGGCCCATACCCAGCGGCCAGGTAATGGGCACGCAATTCAAACCCAGCACCTTCTCCACTTCATCCAACAGTTCGAGCGGCGGGCGGCCTTCACGGTCGAGCTTGTTGACGAAGGTGATGATCGGCGTGTCACGCAGTCGGCAGACCTCCATCAGCTTGATGGTGCGGGTTTCAACACCCTTCGCGGCGTCGATCACCATCAGCGCGGAGTCCACCGCCGTCAGCGTGCGGTAGGTGTCTTCCGAAAAATCTTCGTGCCCGGGGGTATCAAGAAGATTGACCACCTTGCCGTTATAGGGGAACTGCATCACGGAGGTGGTTATGGAAATCCCACGTTGCTGTTCGAGCGCCATCCAGTCGCTGGTGGCGTGGCGCGTGGCCTTGCGCCCCTTCACGGTGCCGGCCAGCTGGATGGCGCCCCCGAACAGCAGCAGCTTTTCGGTGAGCGTGGTCTTGCCCGCATCGGGGTGGCTGATGATGGCGAAAGTGCGCCGCAGCTCGGCTTGCTCGGCGATGCGTTGCAGCACGGACATGAAAAAAATCGCTCCACGAAAGGCCGCGCATTGTAGGGATGTCAACCGATCCGCGCAGCGCATGTTGAACGCTAAAGGTCGGCAGACGCCCGCACTGCCGATGGAATAGAGAACGACGATGAACACACATACCGCGCAAACATCGATACCCATGACGGCCGTAGCAAGCCCTGCCAAAGGCACCGCACGCGTTCGCTTCAAACGGCTGACCGCGAGCCTGCTGGCCTTGTTGCTGACCAGCGCCGGATTGATCTGGCTGCTGATGCGCGACCACGCGCCGATCAGCCTGCTCACGCTCGCGGGACTGATCCTGCTGCTGTCGGCCCTGACCGCCACCATGTGGCTACGCGATGTGCTGAGCCCCCTGCGTCGGCTCGACTCCGCACTCTCCGCCATCGGCCGCGGCGAAACACTGGAAAGCCCGCCCCTGAGCAGCCCGGATGCCTTCGGCCAGCTGGGTACGGCACTGCACGACCTTTCCCGGCGCAGCGCCCAGCTCAATGCGCTCGCGTTTCATGACCCCCTCACCGGCCTCCCCAACCGCACCTCGTTCGAGCAGGACCTCACACCGGCGCTTTCGACCCGCGCCCCCTTCGCGCTGCTGTTTGCAGACATTGACCATTTCCGCACCATCAACGATGGCTATGGCCATGCTTTTGGCGATCAGGTGCTCAAGCGGGTTGCCGGCAAGCTGCAGGACCTGCTGCAGGGCGGGGCCCGGCTCTATCGCTACAGTGCCGACCAGTTTGCGGTGTTCATCCCGAGCGACTCCGTTTTCACTGTGGACTCCTTCCGCACCCTCATCGCCATCGAGGCCGACCGCCTGCGCACCCGCATGAGTGATCAACTGTCGCTCGAAGGCCGTAGCCTGCCGATGTGCCTGAGCTTTGGCGTCTCGCTGTATCCGGACGATGGCGGCAGCACCGAGGCGCTGGTGAGCGCAGCAGATGCCGCCCTGTTCCAGGCCAAGCAGCAGGGTCGCAACGTGGTGCGCTTTGCCCGGCACGATTCCGCCATCAAGGCACGGCGGCGGCTGGAGCTGGCCGACGACCTGCGCGTGGCGCTGAAGACTGGCGCGCTCTCGCCGCATTTCCAGCCCATCATCGACCTCGGCAGCGGCCACATCGTCTGTGCCGAGGCACTGGCCCGCTGGAAGCACCCCCAGCGTGGCTTCGTGCCGCCGGACGAGTTCATCGGCATCGCCGAGGACTCAGGCCAGATTGACGCCCTCACCGAGCACCTGCTGCGCATTGCCTGCGCCGCTGCCGTGCAGTGGAAGGCCGACCGCGGCCATCCGCCCCCGCGTCTGGCATTCAATCTGTCGCCGCGTCAGGTCCGGCAGGGCGTGGTCGAAATGATCAGTGGCGTGCTGAACGAAACCGGCCTCGCCGCCAGCCAGCTCGAAATCGAGATCACCGAGAGCGCCATCATCGAGCGGCCAGAAACTGCAGAACGTCTGCTGCTGGAGCTGAAGGACCTCGGGGTATCGGTTGCCCTCGACGACTTCGGTACGGGTTACTCCAGCCTGAGCTATCTGCTGCGTTTCCCCATCGACAAGATCAAGGTCGACCGCAGCTTTGTCTCCCAGCTCAATGGCCAGAAGCAGGCCGGCAAGATCGTGGCGGCTACCATCTCGCTGGCCACTAATCTGGAAATCACACTGGTGGCCGAAGGGGTGGAGAACATCGGCCAGATGCTCACGCTCTACGAACTCGGCTGCCGCCAGCAGCAGGGCTGGCTGTTCAGCAAGGCGCTGCCCGCCGAGGACTTCAGTCGCTGGGCGCTGCACGCGCCGCTGCGGCTGGATGCGGTGGTGCGAGCCCAGGCCGAACCCGCCAACGAGATGCAGCCTGCCGCCTGAGGCGCAGGCTCAGCGTCGGGTGCCGAGTATCACCTCTCGGGCGCGCAACCCCAACAGCATGTCGTGGCCGGCGGTGATGATGCCGGGGGCATCAGCACCCAGCTCGGCAGCAATCTGCGCCAGGTGCTCGCGGCCCTTCACCGGCGGGGCGGATTCGATCAGCTCAATGAGCCGCGCCGTCACGGCATTGATCTCGGTGAACTTCACCTCGTCCTGCCGGTTGCGGTAGACCACCAGATAGGTCGGCGTCTCGCCCGGCACCTCGGGCAGAAAATCCGGCCCGATGCGATGCACCGGATACTCGTAGGCGAGCGTCCAGGCCAGGGGAGAAATCACGGGTGCGCCATCGAGCAGGTCGCCATCGATATCGGCGAGCGCCGGCGTGATCTCGTCTTCCGCGATCGAAAGCGCCAGCTCCACCCATTCGTAGTGCGCCAGTTCCTGCAAAAACGGCGGATCTCCCGGCACCGCGCCGCGCTCTTCTTCGAGATAGCGCAGAAACTCCTGGGCCAAGCCATGGAACAGCGGATCGGAACTCTGGTGTCGGGCGTAGAAATCGCGCACCAGCGCGTGCCACTGGTCCGTGGCCATGATCTGGTGCAGCACCGGAAAGGCTGTGGTCAGAAAGCCCTCAATGTTGTTGTAGAACAGCTCACGGTAGATCTTGAGGCGACGCGCCTCGATGCCATCCGGTGCAGGTGCATTCCCGGGATCACGCAGATACGCGGTGAGGCGGGTTTGCAGCCGCTGGAACTCAAGCATGCATACGCTCTGGCGGCTTGCGGACCAAGGCCTCGATACGGGCACAGTGGGCAGCTTGCAGGCGGTTGATGGTATCGATCTCGTGCATCAGCACCGTGATCGGCGGGATGTTGAAATCGCGTTCGAGCAAGGTCGGCACCGGGCCGATCCGCGCGTAGGTGGCGTCCAGCAGGGACCAGGCAGCTTCATCCACGTCGGCACCATGGGTATCCACGCGAAGGTCCTCCGCCTCGCGATAATGGCCGGCGATGTGGAGGTATCGCACCCGCTCCAGTGGCAGTGCGTCGAGAAACGCCAGCGCGTCATAGCGATGGTTGATGCTGTTGACGACGATGTTGTTGACGTCGAGCAGCAAGTCGCAGTCCGCGCGCTCGACCACGGCGCGAATGAACTCGGCTTCGGTGAGGTCGGTCGCCAGCGGTGCGTAGTAGCTCGCGTTTTCGAGCGCGATGCGCCGTTCGAGAATGTCTTGCACACGACGCACGCGGGCGGCGACGTACTCAACGGCCTCCGCCGTGAACGGGATCGGCATCAGATCGTAGAGATGGCCGTCGTCGGAACAGAAGGTGAGGTGTTCGGTGTAGTCCGCGATGCCGTGGGCATCGAGAAAGATTTTTAGTTGGCGGACGAAGTCCTCGTCCAGTTCACCCGGAGATCCAATCGACAGAGACAGGCCATGGGTGACGAAGGGAAACCGCTCGGTGTAGGCGCGAAACTGCCGTCCGTATTTACCGCCCAGCCGCATCCAGTTTTCAGGTGCCACTTCAAAAAAGCCGATCCCGTCGCCGGGCCGGGGTAGTACATCGACGAGCGAGCCCAGCAGGGATCGCCTGAGACCAAGACCCGCACCCTGGGCACGCGGCGTCACGGAGGACGCTCGCCGCCCTGAGGTGCGGGTTTTCATGCCGGAAGGACCTTACTTCTTCTTGTCAGCACCGCACTTGGCTTCGCCGCACTTGTGTTCGGCGGCGGCCTTCTGGTCGGCACCGCACTTGGCCTCGGCTGCCTTCTTGTCAGCGCCGCACTTGGCTTCGGCCGACTTATCAGCGCCGCACTTGTGCTCGCCGGCAGCCTTTTTGTCGGCACCGCACTTGGCATCGGCCGCCTTGTCACCAATGCTGGCCACCATGTAGCCGACGCTCAGATCTTGGGCAGCGAATGCCGTGCCGGCGCCTGCAAGGGCGAAGGCAGCAGAGAGGGCGACGACGAGGGGTTTCTTGGATTGACGCATGGGATATCTCCTGGGGTTTTGCCCGGTTCGGGCGGTTGAAAAATGATAGTCGTGTGGTCTTGCAGCAGTCGGCCTTACGCGGCCATCTGGGTGCTGGATGCGACGCCAAGCCGTGCGAAACGGTGGCCGATCCAGAAGTCAAGGCTCACGTAACGCCCGGCGCCGCCGAAGAATAAGACCAGCAACATGACGAAATAGGTCACTGCGAATTCGATACCGTTGTTGAGGATGGCCAGCGACCCGTATTCGGTGAGCCACTCATAGTTGCCATGTTCCATCAGAATCTCCTTGGCCTTCGCCAGGCGCTCTACGGCCGCGGCCGTGCGCTCCGTGGCAAACGGCCCCATGCCCTCGGCAATCGCGAGCCAGCCGTTGTGCCAGTGCACCGTGCTCATCGCCACGATCATCGTCGCCATCAGGGGCACAGTGATCCACCGCACGCCAAGGCCCAGCACCAGACACACCGCCCCCACCAACTCCGCTGCCGTGGCGAGTGCCGCCATCAACCAGGGAAATGGCAGGCCCAGACCCCAATCAGTATCACCAAACCACTCCACAGTGCTTTCAAAGGCCATCAGCTTGTTCCAGCCTGCCATCCAGAAAATCGGTGCCAGATACAGGCGCAGCAGCAGTGGCGCGAGCCAGTCGACCACGCGGGTGCGGTCCAGAGCCTGCTGTGATTTGCCAATGAGCGTGCCGAGAGCCATGGGGAACATCCGTTTTTCGATGGGGACATACTAGGCACTGCCCTTGCTCCGCACCCGTCGCCGTCGTCCAGATTTCATGTCCGAAACGCTCGATCTGTTCGTGCCTGATCCCGGTGAATCGGTGCTGCAAAGCCTGCTCAACGCCTACCAGCTGCGCGCCCGCGTCACCGATCGCTTTGAAGCCTGCGGCCATTGGGACGAGCCCGCGCCGGATGCTCCCTTTGCCTGGTTTCATGTGGTCGAGCAGGGCATCTGCCACATCCGCAGCACCAGTCTCGACGCACCGCTGCGCATGGCGCCGGGCGATCTCGTAGTGTTTCCGGGCGGCGCCGCGCATCATCTGTGCAGCGCACCAACGCCCGAAGACGAACAACCTGATGCGCGGGTAGTGATGATCTGCGGCGAGTTCCATTTTGACGGCCCCGCTGCTGCCGGTCTGATGCGCGCGTTGCCCGCCGCCATCACCGTGCGCGCCGACGCCGATGGCGGCCGCCTCGCCGCCCTCGCCAGCCTCCTGCGCGGCGAAGCGGAAGCCCAGCAGTTCGGCAGCCGCGCCGTACTCGACAAGCTGAGCGACGCCCTGTTCGTGATCGCCCTGCGCGACCACCTGCGACAGGCCCCGCCCCAGGGTGGCCTGCTTGCGGCACTCACTGATCCACGGCTGTCCACAGCCCTCGCCGCCATCCACGAGCACCCCGGCTCCGACTGGACCGTGCAAGCCCTGGCCGACAAAGCCCTGCTCAGCCGCGCCGCCTTTGCCCAGCGCTTCCACGATCTGCTAGGCGAGCCCCCGATGCGCTACCTGCTGCGCTGGCGCATGACCACTGCCCTCGCTCGTCTACGCGAAGGCCGCTGTTCGGTGGCACAGGTGGCAGGCGATCTCGGATTCGAGACCGAAGCCGCCTTCCGCCGCGCTTTCAAGCGCATCCATGGCTTTGGCCCCGGCCTCGCTCGACGCGAAGCCCGGCACGAATTCCCGCGCACGCCGTAAACTACGCGGCCATTTCAAACATGGGCCTTTAGCTCAATTGGTTAGAGCAGGGGACTCATAATCCCTTGGTTGCCGGTTCAAGTCCGGCAGGGCCCACCATGTATTCATGCCCGCCTACGCAGCAATTGATTTCGGCACCTCCAACTCCGCCGTCTACACCGGCGCCACGCACGATCTGATCACGCTGGAGCAGGGCAAGCAGACCATGCCCACGGCCGTGTTCTTCAATGCGGAGGAGCGCAGCATCGTGTTCGGGCGGCAGGCGATCCGCGAATACCAGGAGGCGTATCCGGGCCGCTTGATGCGTTCGCTCAAGAGCCTGCTCGGCAGCGAGCTGATGCGCGACACCACGCTGATCAACGGCAAGGCGGTGGCTTACAAGGACATCCTCGCGAACTTTCTCACCCACCTGAAGCAGACCGCCGAAGCCGAGTGCGGCACCGACTTGCAGCAGCTGGTGCTGGGCCGCCCGGTATTCTTCGTTGATGACGACCCGGTGCGCGATGCCGATGCGCAAAACACGCTGGCCGAGATCGCCAGAAGCGTGGGCTACACCGAGGTGCAGTTTCAGTACGAGCCCATCGCCGCCGCGCTCGACTACGAAACCCAGTTGAAGAAGGAGACGCTGGTGCTGGTCGCCGACATCGGCGGTGGCACCTCCGACTTCTCGCTGATCCGCCTTGGCCCTGAACGCGCAAAACTCAAGGATCGGAGTGCAGACGTACTTGCCAACGGCGGCATCCACATCGCCGGCACCGACTTCGACCAGCAGCTCAGCCTCGCCACGGTGATGCCGCAGCTGGGCCTGGGCGGCATCACGCGCAACGGTAAGCCGATCCCGGCGCATCTCTACTTCGAGCTGGCCACCTGGCACCGCATCAACCTGCTCTACGTACCGCAGACGCTCGCTTCGGCCGAGGCGATGCGCACCATCTTCAAGGATGAGCGCGCGCACGCGCGCCTGATGCGTGTACTGCGGGAGCGCGAGGGGCATCGCCTGGCGGGCGAAGTGGAGGCGGCGAAAGTCACGGTTGCCGAAACCGGCACGGCGCTCATCGACATGGGCTTTGTCGAAGAAGACCTGCAGACCTCGCTCGACGCCCCCCAATTGCAGCAGGCATTGGCGAATGGCCTGAGCAAGATCGCCCAAGCCGCCCAGCAGACCGTGCGTGATGCGGGCCTCACACCCGATGCGGTGCAGGCCCTCTATTTCACGGGTGGCTCCACCGGCTTGGCTGGCTTGCGCGCCGCCATCGCTGAGGGCTTTCCACAGGCCGAGATCGTCGTGGGCGAGTCCTTCGCCAGTGTCGCCAGGGGGCTGGGCGTGCACGCTCGCCATCTGTTCGGCGGCTAGCGACCTACAATCGGTGCACCGCCCTGAAGAGGTGGCGACCCCGTGCTGATTGGAGAGTGAAGTGACTGATTTTTTCCCGCGCCGTGAGCTGGCATTCCAGTTGAACGAGGTGCATGGCCTTGCCGCCGTACTGAAGCACCCGCGTTACGCCATGCACGATGGCGACACCTGCGAAGCCATCCTCGACGCCGCGCACACGCTGGCTACCGATGCCTTTCTGCCACACGCCGCAATCTCGGACTCTCAGGAGCCGCACTTCGACGGCACGCGAGTGCATCTGCCCAAAGAGGTGAAGCCCGCCATCGATGCCTTCATCGCCGGCGGCTTTCTGAAAGCCGCGTTCGATGAGGACGTGGGCGGGCTGCAACTGCCGCAGATGGTCTACAGCTCGATGGCTGCGCTCTTCACCGCCGCCAACATCGGCACCATGGGCTATCTGTTTCTCACCGTCGCCGCCGCCAACCTGCTGCGTGCGCACGGCAACGCCGCGCAGCAGAAAAAGTATCTGCTGCCGATGCTCGAAGGCCGCTTCTTCGGCACCATGTGCCTGAGCGAACCGCAGGCGGGTTCCAGCCTCGCCGACATCAAGACCAAGGCCGTGCCGCGTGCCGATGGCCGCTACGACATCAGCGGCAACAAGATGTGGATCAGCGGTGGCGAGCACGACCTGAGCGAAAACATCGTGCAGCTCGTGCTAGCGAAGATCGAAGGGGCGCCCGCGGGCGTAAAGGGCATCTCACTCTTCATCGTGCCCAAGCGCACGGTCAATGACGACGGCTCGTTGGGTGGCAAGAACGGTATCCGCCTGATTGGCCTCAACCACAAGATGGGCTATCGCGGCACCACCAACACCGCGCTCGCGTTTGGCGACGGTGAAGAGTGCATCGGTGAGCTGATCGGCGAGCCGCACAAGGGCCTTGCCTACATGTTTCACATGATGAACGAGGCGCGTATCGCCGTCGGTGCGGGCGCGGCGGCACTCGGCATGGCGGGCTATCGCTATGCACTGGGCTATACGCAGCAGCGGCCGCAGGGCCGGCCGCTCAGCAACAAGAACCCGGCCAGCGCGCCGGTGAACATCAGCGAGCACCCAGACGTGCGCCGCATGCTGCTGGCGCAGAAGAGTTACGTGGAAGGCGCGCTCTCGCTCTGCCTCTACTGCGCGCGACTGGTCGATGAGGAAATGGCCAACCCGGACGCTGCCGTGAAGACCGAGAGCCACGCCCTGCTCGACTTGCTCACGCCGATTGCAAAAGCGTGGCCCAGCGAGTGGTGTCTGGAGGCGAACAAGCTCGCCATCCAGTGCCTCGGCGGCTACGGCTACACGCGCGACTACCCGGTGGAGCGCCTCTACCGCGATAACCGCCTCAACCCCATCCACGAAGGCACCAATGCCATCCAAGGCCTCGACCTGCTAGGCCGCAAGGTGCTGGGCGATGGCGGCAAGGCGCTGAAGCTCTTGTTCGGTCGCATGGATGCGGCCATCGATGCCACGGAGGGCGATGCCGAACTGGGCGAATACGCCATGGCCCTGCAGGCTGCCGTCGAACGCATACAGCGTGTCACGCTCAAGCTTGGCAGCACGGCAGCCAGTGGTCAGATGGATCTCGCGATGGCGAACAGCAGCGCGTATCTCGAACTGGTCGGTCACACCGTCATCGCCTGGCAGTGGCTGTTGCAAGCCGAGGTGGCGCGCTCAGCGCTGCCTAGCGCCATGGCGGCCGATGCCGGCTATTACCGCGGCAAGCTCGCGGCCTGCCGTTACTTCTTCCGCTACGAACTGCCCAAGACGGTCCAGTACGCCGGGCTGCTGGTGCAGCTCGACGACACCCTGTTGCAGCTTGAGGTCAGCCAGCTCTAATGCGTCCTGACGACGCGCTCGCCACGCTCTTCCAGCCGCTCACCGAGGGTCTGCTGGACTGGCCCGCCGAGGGCGGCGTGCTGTTTCTGCGCGCGCGGGATGGCGCAGCACTGCGCGAGGCCCCGCGACCGGGGCTGGTCTGCGAGCAGGAGTTCAAGCCCGCCGCCGAGGCGCTCGCCAAAGCCGGGCTTGCGACGGTAGACCTCGAATCACTGGATCCCGCGCGCCGCTTTGCCCTGGTGCTGGTGCTGCCACCGCGCCAGCGGCAGGAAGCGCGCGCCCTGCTGGCCCAAGCCGTCGCCCGCTGTGCACCCGGTGGGCGGGTGCTGGCCGCTTCACGTAACGACGAAGGTGCCCGCACCGGCGAGGACGATCTGGCCCGCCTTGCCGGCCCCGTCGGCAGCGTGAGCAAGCGCAAGTGCCGCGCCTTCTGGACCACCCCGCTGCAAGGCCCGGCCGATGCCGCGCTGTGGGCCGAGTGGACCGCCCTCGACGCCCCACGCGCCATCCTCGACGGCCGCTTCACCAGCCGACCCGGCGTGTTTGCCTGGGATCGCATCGATGTTGCTTCTGCGCTGCTCGCCGCCCACCTGCCAACGGATTTGCGCGGCCACGCCGCCGACCTCGGCGCGGGCTATGGCTATCTCAGCAGCGAGCTGCTGGCGCGCTGCCCGCAGATTACGGCGGTTGATCTCTACGAGGCGCAGTCGCGCGCACTTGCGATGGCGCGCAGCAACCTCAAGACCGCGCGCGTGCCGGTCACCTTCCATTGGCACGACGTGACCGCCGGTCTGCCGCGCCGCTACGACACCCTCATCAGCAACCCGCCCTTTCACGCCCAGAGCGGTGAGGAGCGGCCCGACATCGGCCGCCGCTTCATCATCGTGGCGGCGCAGTCGCTGCTGCCGAATGGGCGCTTCTGGATGGTGGCCAACCGCCACCTGCCCTACGAGTACGAACTATCGCAGTGCTTCGCCCAGGTGAGCAGCGTGGCGCAGCAGGGCGCGTTCAAGGTGATCGAAGCGCAGCAACCGAGAACGACGGCATGACGCTGATCCGGCGCATCGCCAACCTCGGCTACGGCAGCCGCCGCGAAGTGCAGGCCCTGTTCCGCGAAGGCCGCATCACCGATGCCGCTGGCGAGGTGCTGTATGCCGACGATCAGGCCGCACACGAGAACATCCGCATTGACGATGTGCCGCTGGACCCACCACCCGGCCTGACGCTGGTGCTGCACAAGCCCGTGGGCTTTACCTGCTCCACCAAGGACCCCGGCGCGCTGGTGTACGACCTGTTGCCGCCGCGCTTCAGGCTGCGCGCGCCGCTGCTCTCGACCGTGGGCCGGCTCGACCGCGACACCAGCGGCCTGCTGCTGATGACCGACGACGGGGTGCTGCTGCACCGCATCGTCTCGCCCAAGTCCGCACTCGCCAAGGTCTATGTGGCCGACCTCGCGCAAGATCTGCGCGGCGACGAGGCCTCAGCCTTCGCCAGCGGCACACTGATGCTGGACTCGGAGACCACCCCGCTCGCCCCGGTGGCGATGGAGATGCTGACACCACGGCGCGCGCGCCTGGTGCTGACCGAGGGGCGCTACCACCAGGTGCGGCGCATGTTCGGGGCCATGGGCAACCGCGTGACCGCGCTGCACCGCGAGCGCATCGGCGGCCTGTTGCTGAGCGATCTGCCCAGCGGCCAATGGCGAGCGCTGAACACCGCTGATCTGGAGACACTGTTCAGGGGCTGATCGTCACCGACGGCAGCCTGTTAATTTCACGGCAGGATAACACCGACCACCATGAGCACTCGCGCCGACTACAAGCACATCCAGCGCATCAACACCCGCTGGAAAGACAACGACATCTACGGCCACGTGAACAACGTCGAGTACTACAGCTACTTCGACACCGTCATCAACGCCTATCTCATCCGCAGCGGAGCGCTAGATATCCATCACGGCGCCGTGATCGGCCTATGCGCCGAATCGCACTGCAAGTTTCTCGACTCGCTCGCCTTTCCCATGGCGGTGGACGCCGCCCTGCGCGTAGTGCACCTCGGTCGCAGCAGCGTGCGCTACGAGATTAGCCTGTTCGCCGAGGACGAGGACACCCCCGCCGCGCAGGGCTGGTTCGTGCATGTGTTCGTCGATCGCGTCACGCGCAAGTCCACCCCGCTGCCGGATGCGCTTCGCGCCGCTCTCGAAGCCCTGCAAGAGGAGCCCACTGCATGAAAGTCCGCGCCGCCGTACTCCGCGAGATGGGCCTGCCCGCACCCTATGCGCAGAGCCAGCCGCTGAAGATCGAAACCGTCGACCTCGCCCCGCCCGGCCCCGGTGAACTGCTGGTGCGCATCACTGCGGCGGGCCTCTGCCACAGCGACCTCTCGGTGATCGAGGGCAATCGCCCGCGCCCCATGCCGATGGTGCTGGGCCACGAGGCCACCGGCATCGTCGAAGGCCTGGGGGAGCATGTGCATGATTTCGCCGTGGGCGATGCCGTGGTGTTCTCCTTCGTGCCCAGCTGCGGCCACTGTGCGCCCTGCGCCGAAGGCCGCGCCGCGCTCTGCGAGCCCGGCGCCAAGGCCAACGGCAACGGCACGCTGCTCACGGGCGGCATGCGCTGGTCAGTGGGCGGCACGCAGCCGCACCACCACCTCGGCGTCTCCGGCTTCGCCGAAGCCACCGTGGTGTCGGCACGCTCGGCGGTGAAGATCGACCGTGATCTCAAACCCGAAATCGCCGCTCTGTTCGGCTGCGCGGTGATGACCGGCATGGGCGCGGTGGTGAACACCGCCGCCGTGCGGCCGGGCCAGAGCGTGGCAGTGTTCGGCCTCGGCGGCGTCGGGCTCTCCGCCGTGCTCGGCGCGGTGGCGGCAGGCGCCTACCCCATCGTCGCCATCGACCGCGTGCCGGAGAAACTCGCACTCGCCAAGGCGCTCGGCGCCTCGCACACCGTGCTCGCCGACGCGAATACGGTCGAAGCCGTGCGCGAAGCCACCCATGGCGGTGCACAGGTCACGGTGGAAACAGTCGGCCACGAGGCCGTGCTGGTGCAGGCCTATCAGGCCACGCGCCGCGGCGGCCTCACCGTCACTGCCGGCCTGCCGCATCCGAGCAAACTATTCTCGATCCCCGCCGTCAGCCTCGTCGCCGAAGAGCGCACGGTGAAAGGCAGCTACATGGGCAGCGCCGTGCCGCAGCGCGACATCCCCTGCTACATCGCCCTGCACCGCGCCGGGCGGTTGCCGGTGGAGAAGTTGCTGACGCACACGCTCAAGCTCGATGAGATCAACGCGGGGTTTGATCGTTTGGCGCGCGGCGAGGCAGTGCGGCAGGTAGTGCTATTCGATTAGCGAACGATTGCCAGGTGCTTTTTCTTTTCGGCACGACGCATCTTCCCTTCGCGCATCAACAGACCAAGAACACTCCATGAAAGGTAATCCTTGGAGCCACCGGCGTAGTCGCTTTGAAGCCCCAAGGTCTTGGCAGCATCAGAGTTAGTGATGCCGCCTACATTGGCGTGAGCCAGTTCAAGCACAGCTGACTTAAGCAGCTCAACACCAAGTTGGGCCTTCTCAATAGCGCCAGCGGGAATCACGACGTTCTCGCGCACTCGACTGGCGCCGCTCGGCACCACGCTGTTGGTCAGGAATCCGCCCGTATCCTCCGTGCCGAATGCAGAAATGAGTTCTGCTTCGAGCTTTAGCGCCTGTATCTCATTAAGGCCATCCGCCAGCACTGTGGTAACGACCTCAATGCCTTCTGAATGAATCTCTGCGATTCGTCGACCTTTTCGAGTCTGATCAACACGAATCGTGTGATCCCAAGCTCGAATCCCGGTTCCCTTGCCGATATAGAAAGGTCTGGCTGGCGATGTACGAGGATCTTTTAGCGCATAGATGTAATAAGCACTCATCGCGTTCTCTTCTAGTTCGGCGGCGTCCGAACCACCATTACCCGCGGCTCGGTCAGATGCTCAATCGCCCAGCGCACTCCCTCGCGCCCGGCGCCTGAATCCTTCACGCCTCCATACGGCATGTTGTCGACGCGGAAGCTCGGCACGTCGCCGATCACCACGCCGCCGACTTGCAGCACGTCCCAGGCGTGTTTGGCCTTGTGCAGATCGCGGGTGAAGATGCCGGCTTGCAGGCCGAAGACGCTGTCGTTGACTTGCGCGAGCGCGGCCTCGAAGTCATCGAAGGCACTCAGTACGGCGACGGGGCCGAAGGCTTCCTTGGCGACGAGGTCGCAGTCTCTCGGCACGTTCTCCAGCAGCGCCGGGGTGAGCATCGCGCCCTTGCGCTCGCCGCCGTAGAGCAGCGTGCCGCCGCGCTCGACGGCGGCCTTGATCCAGCTCTCTAGTCGCACGGCTTCTTTCTCGGCAATCAGCGGGCCGATGAAGGTCTTTTCATCGCGCGGGTCGCCGCACACGAGGGCCTGGGTGGCGGCGACGAGCTTGGCCTTGAGCGCGTCGTAGAGCGAACGGTGCACGAGGATGCGCTGCACGCTGATGCAGGACTGTCCTGACTGATAGAACGCGCCGAAGACGATGCGGGCGACGGCGTCGTCGACATCCGTGCCCTCATCCACCACGCAGGCGGCGTTGCCGCCGAGTTCGAGGATCACGGCCTTCTTGCCCGCGCGGTTCTTCATGTCCCAGCCCACGGGCGGCGAGCCGGTGAAGCTCAGCAGTTTCAGGCGTTCGTCCGTGACCAGCGCACCGGCATCGGCGGAGTTCATGGGCAAGATCGAGAACGCACCCTTGGGCAGCTTGGTCTCGGCCAGCACTTCGCCGATCACCAGGGCGCCGATGGGCGTGGCACTCGCGGGCTTCAGCACGAAGGGGCAGCCGGCGACGATGGCGGGGGCGATCTTGTGGGCGGCGAGATTGAGCGGGAAGTTGAAGGGGCTGATGAAGCCGACCGGCCCGACCGGCACGCGCTTGACCATGCTCCAGTAGTTCTTGGCGCGGGCGCTGATGTCGAGCGGCAAGAGCTCGCCACCTTGGCGTGTGGCCTCGCCCATGGCGATCTTGAAAGTGTCGATGAGCCTGGTGACTTCGCCGCGCGAGTCCTTGATGGGCTTGCCGGCTTCGATGCAGAGCGCGAGGCTAAGTTCTTCCTGTCGCTCGGTGAAGCGCTTCACGCAGTGCTCCAGCACCTCGGCTTTCTCATAGCCGGCGAGGGCGGCCATGGCGGGGGCGGCTTTTACGGCCCAACCGATGGCGACATCGAGCACCGCGGCACTGGCCAGCGACACTTCGGTCGCCTTGGTGCCGGAGTACTTGTCCATCACAGCCAGCGACGCGCTGGACTCAGTGGCAGCGTTGGCGAGATAGAAGGGATAGCGGGCGCGCAGCATGTCGGGGCTCCTCTGATGGGCTTTGGGCGTCACAATACGGCCCGTTTGACGACCGCGCCATGAACATCCTCGACCGCTACCTCATCCGCGATGCCGCTGCCTCCTGGGCGGCGGTGGCCATCGTATTGCTGGCGATCATGCTGTCGACGCGCTTCGCGTTCTTTCTCGCCCTCTCGGCCAAGGGCGATCTGCCGCCGGGCCTGCTGTTCAACGTCGTGGCGCTGTCCAGCCTGCGCTACCTGGTGCTGCTGGTGCCGGTCTCGCTGCTGCTGGGGGTGATGCTCTCGCTCGGGCGGCTCTACAAGGACAACGAGGTAGCGGCCCTCACCGGCTGCGGCGTGAGCCTGAAGCAGTTCTACCGGCCCTACGTCATCTTCGGCGTGGCCTTGTCGGCACTCACCGCCGCGCTCGCCTTCCAGATCAGCCCCTGGGCGGCGCGGCAGGCGGACTATCTGCTCAAGGATGCCAAGCGCCTGGTGCAGTACACGCCCTTCGAGTCCGGGCGGTTCAAGCCGGTGTCGGACGGCAAGGCGGTGTTCTATACCAGTGGTATTTCGGGCGATGGCACGGTGCTGGGACAGGTGCTGGCCTTCATCGAGGAAAAGGGCGGCACCACGCTCATCACCGCGCAAAGTGGCGCGCAGCGCATCGACCCCGACAACGGCGAGCGGCAGATCATCCTGCTCAGCGGCCAGAGGGCGCTGGTGACTGCTGGGTCGATGTCGACCGAGCGCACCGATTTCAGCAGCTTCTCCACCCGCATCACGCCGCCGGATTTCGAGTTCAGCAGCGGCAGCCGCGCGATCCGCGCCACGCGTTCGCTCATCGACTCCACCGACCCGAAAGACCGCGCCGAACTGCACTGGCGCATCGCCGCACCCGTCTCCGCCCTAGTGCTGCTGCTGCTGGCCGTGCCACTGGGTTATCTCGCACCGCGGCAGGGCCGCTACAGCAAGCTGGTGTGGGGCATCCTCACTTATCTCGCCTATTCCAACCTGCTGAGCCTGGGGCAGACCTGGCTCGCCAAGGGCACGGTGCCGCCCCTCGTTGGTCTGTGGTGGGTACACGCGCTGTTTCTGGGCTTGGCTGGTTTTCTGATCTGGCGACGTGATCGCGTGTAGGCACTCACCGCGCCCTGAATGGCGCGACATGAACAAGATTGACGGCTTGAGGCATTCGCCCGATTTCGACACTCTCAGTGCATGGCTTATTTCTCAATCCCTGGGGTGGCGTGTCGAGCGTGAGTGCTGATCACGATCCGGCGTCGGCGCGTGTGCCTGCGGCCCCTCTCATGCCCGCCAATCCGCTGATCCCCAGCGTGTTTCACGAGCCCTGGTGGCTCGATGCCGTGACCAACCGGCAGTGGCAGGAGGTGACGGTCAACACCGGCACGCAGACGGTGGCACGGCTCCCGTTCGTGCTGTCGCAGCGCTGGTGGCTGCCCACGCTGATCATGCCGCCGCTCACGCACAGCCTCGGGCCGGCCATCGACGAAGGCCAAGGCAGCAGCAACACCCGCGCGCTGCGTCGGCTGGACCTGACCGAAGCGCTGCTGGCGCAACTGCCAACCGTCGACCATGTCGGTCTGTGCTGCCATCGCGGGGTGAGCGAGGTGCTCGCGTTTCAGGCGCGCGGCTTTGCCAGCGCACCGCAGTTCACGGTGGAAATCGCCCCGGCACCGCAGGACCAGCTCTGGGCCAATCTGCGCGACAAGACCCGCAACGTCATCCGCCGCTGCCAGCAGACCAGCACCGTGGTCCAGTTGGACGACCCGCAGGAGTTCGTGCGGTTCTATCTCGAAAATCTCCAGCGGCAGCAACGGCAGAACTACTTCCTGCTGAACCGCGTGGAGGCGCTGTACGAGGCGTGTGCTGCGCGCGGTCGGGTGCAGCTGCTCGGCGTGCAAAACACGGCGCAGCAACTTCTGGGCGCGGCCATGATCGTCAACGATGAACACCGCAGCTACTACCTGCTGACCACGCGACGGCCCGATGTGCAGGACAACGGGGTGATCAGCCTGCTGATCTGGGAGGCGCTATGTCACAGCGCCGCGCGGGGCCGCACCTTCGACTTTGACGGCATCGCCTCGGAGGGCGCATCCCGCTTCTACGCCGGCTTTGGCGGGCAGCTCGCGCCGCGCTACGTGGTGCGAAAAAGCTCGCGCCGGTTCATGGCGCTGCGCGTGCTGCGCAACCGCCTGAAATTCAACGACCGCAACCACTACGCGCCGATTTTCTAGAGCGTGGTGGTTGCGGTGCGGGGTGCTACTGGTGGTAGCTGACGGCCTTTTCCACCTCGTTCTTGCTGCCCATGATCACGGGCACGCGCTGGTGCAGCTTGTGCGGCTGGATGTCGAGGATGCGCTCGCGACCGGTGCTGGAGGCACCACCCGCCTGCTCGACGATGAAGCTCATCGGATTGGCCTCATACATCAGGCGCAGCTTGCCGCCCTGCTTCACCGTCTTGGCATCCAGCGGGTACATGAACACGCCGCCGCGGGTGACGATGCGATGCACGTCGGCCACCATCGAGGCAACCCAGCGCATGTTGAAATCCTTGCCGCGCGGGCCTTCCTTGCCCAGGAAGCAGTCCTTCACATACTGCTGCACGGGCGCTTCCCAGTGGCGCTCGTTGCTGGCGTTGATGGCGATTTCCTTCGTGTCGGCCGGGATCATCATGTCGCGCTGGGTCAGCACGAAACTGCCCTGCTCGCGGTCGAGCGTGAAAGCATGGACGCCGCTACCCAGCGTGAGGATGAGGATGGTCGAGGGGCCGTATACCGCGTAACCGGCTGCAACCTGTGTGGTGCCGGGCTGCAAAAAGGCTTTCTCATCCGAACCGCTCAGGCCATCGGGGCAGCGCAACACGCTGAAAATGGTGCCGACACTCACGTTCACGTCGATGTTGCTGGAGCCGTCGAGCGGATCGAACAGCAGCAGGTAACCGCCCTTGGGATACTCGTCCGGGATCGGTGACGGCTCGTCCATTTCTTCAGAGGCCAGGCCTGCCAGATGACCGCCCCAGGCGTTGGCTTCCAGCAGAATTTCATTGCTCAGCACGTCGAGCTTTTTCTGCGCCTCGTCCTGGATATTGCTCGTGCCCGCATCGCCCAGCACACCACCCAAGGCCCCCTTGCCGACGGCAATCGAGATGCGCTTGCAGGCGCGGGCAACGACTTCGATCAAGAGGCGCAGGTCAGGCTGAATCTCGCCTTTCGCACGCTGCTCTTCGATCAGGAACTGGGTGAGGGTGATGGTTTTCATGGGCTCGTGGTGGGACGTTCGCCCGATTAGTTTACCGATGCGCGCACGGCCACCGCATCCATCAAAATCACCCTCTCACCGCCACCGCATCGGGCTACTCCAGGTTCCAGACCGTGTCTGCCAGCCGAGGCTGCCGCAGCGCCCAGCTCAGGTCGAACTGCTGGCGGAGGTCTCCAGGCTCGGGCGACATCGCCTTGACGACCGCACTCGACGTTGACGCCAGGGACGAGAGCGCTTCTGGCCACAGAATCCAACCAATATCTCCCTCGCGGGTTTGCAGTCCTGCACGCATCGTTTCTCCTCCTGCTCTTCGGCTTGAGATCCATCTGCTTCCGGCTTCGGCGGGGCGCGACCAACACGCTCTGACGAATCCGGTGACGCGCTCTGCACATCGGGGCGCGTTTTGTTCAAACCCAAAATGCCGCACTGGATCAGCAGGCAGGCCCAACCAAAGTCTTGCTGCAATTCCATACCCGAGCGGATGCCTTGACCGTCGATGCGGCGGCGGCAGGTGCCTTTTCGGTGAGAGGAGCTGGCATCCCAAAAAAAGCCCATCCGGAGATGGGCTTTTGACAGCGCTGAAGCGGCGGCCTCACTTGGGGTCGGGGGTGACTGCATCCTTCACGGCCTCGCCGGCATTTTCGATCGCCTTGCTGGCGTCTTCGCCGGCATCCTTCAGCTTCTCGTTTTCGCGAAGGTCGAGGCCGTCCTTCACCTTCTCCTCGATTTTCTCGGCAGCGGTCTCCGGCTTCTTTTCGCAGGCGGTGATGCCAAGGCCGAGCGTGAGCGCGGCCACCATGAGGGCGTTGTGCAGTTTCATGTGAACTCCTGAGTGCTTTGGGGATGTCAGCGCTTCGAGCGCAGGTGACAGCACCAGTCTCCGGCAGATCACTGAACGCGGCCTGACCCGCTCAGCTGCTTTTCTTGAGCAGATCGCGGATCTCGCGCAGCAGCACCTCTTCGGCGCTGGGTGCGGCGGGCGGCGCAGGCGCAGCCTCTTCTTTCTTCTTCAGGGTGTTCATCGCCTTCACCAGCATGAAGATCGCCCAGGCCACGATGACGAAATTGATGACGGTCTGGATGAACTTGCCGTAGCCGAACAAGACCGGCGGCACGGCCTTCACCGCACCGTCTGCGCTGGCGGCCACGCCTTCCTTCAGCACGATGGCGGCCTTGGAGAAATCCACACCGCCGGTCAGCACGCCCACGACCGGCATGATCAGATCGCCGACCAGTGAGGTGACGATGGCACCGAAGGCGCCGCCGATGACCACGCCGACCGCGAGGTCGACGACATTGCCGCGCATCGCGAAGGCCTTGAACTCTTGAACCACGCTCATGTGTTGCTCCCTGAAGTTTGTTGGAGGTCCGATTCTAGGCAGTCAGGTAATCCCTGAGCCAGCGAGGCATAGCAGGGCGACCACCCCAGGGCCTGCAAACGCGTCGGTGCAATCCGCTTCGACTCCTCCATGAACGACAGCAACATCGGCGAAAACCGGCTGCGCGCCTCGGCCAGATCGACCTGGGCGGGTGCCGGCAAGTCCAGCAAGGCCGCGCATTGCAGAAAGTAGTCGGTCATCGTGGTCGGCCGCCCATCGCTGACGTTGTAGGCCCCGCCAGCCAAGCCCCACGCCAGCGCAAACACGGCGGCAGCGGCGAGGTCGTCAGCGTGGATGCGGTTGGTATACGGCGAGTCTTCGAGACGCAGGATCGGCTCGCCCTTTTTCAGCCGCTCGACGGGCAGCCGCCCCGGCCCATAGATGCCAGGCACGCGCAGGGTCACCGCCTTGCCACCAGTGCGCGCTGACCAGGTGCGCAGGTGCAGCTCTGCCGCGAGGCGTCGCTGGCCGCGCTCGCTCCTGGGCTTGAGCGGCTCGGCTTCGTCGATCCACCGCCCCTGGCAATCGCCGTAGACGCCAGTGGTCGAGAGGTAGAGCAGACCCTGCGCCGGCGGTGGCAGGCGCTGCAGTGCCGCCGCCAGACGGGGATCATCCACACCCTGACCCGGCGGAGGCGCACACCAGTAGACCGCATCGGCCGGGGGGATGGACCAGTCGCCATCGAGATCGGCGATCAGCGGCGTGATGCCCTGCGCCAGCAGCGCGCTGGCGGCATCCACCCGGCGCAACACGCCGGTGACGGTATCGCCACGCGCCAGATGAAGCCGCGCGATGCGCAGGCCGATGTCGCCGCAGCCGACGATGAGGATGTGTGAGGTCATACCCGCAGCCTGACAAGCCGCGTCGGACGGGACAAGCCCCTACACGAAGCCCAGATTGCGCTGGCTGAAGTTGCGCAAGTTGGGGAACACCGTATCGAGATCGCCGTTGCTCACGCCAAACCACTGCGCCAGCGTGGCGGCCACCTGATCGGTGGCGGTACCCGGCAGCAGCGCGCCGCGCCCGGTGTCGCTGGGGCCGTCGACGGCGAGGCTGGGGTAGCTGCCGTAGAACTTGCCGCCCTGCACTGCCCCGCCCAGCACCAGGGTGTGGCCGCCCCAGCCGTGGTCGGTCCCGTCACCATTGCTGGTGAGCGTGCGGCCGAACTCGCTGGCGACGAAGGTGGTGACCAGGTTTTCGGCACCGATCTCCGCGAGCGCGTCCTGAAAGCTCTTCAGCGCCTTGCTGAGTTCACCCAGCTTCGTGGCCTGCGCGGTGAGCAGTGCATCGTGAAAATCCCAGCCACCAATCTGGACAAAAAACACCTGCCGCTTCACACCCAGCGCATCGCGGGCACGCACCAGGCGGGCGGCCATCTTCAATTGCCGGCTGAGGTAGTCGCTGCCAAAGCGCGTGGTGAGTGCCGGCACGCTGTCGAGCGCCATGTTCACCGTCTGTGCCGTTTGATAACTACGCGTGAGCGTGCCGGCGTATTCCTTCTGCAACAGGCTTGGGTCGTTGCCGGAGAGTTGCAGCAGTTTCAGGAACAGCTCGCGCCGCTTGCCGTCGCGGTAGTAGTCGTCCTGATAGATGTTCATCTGCGGCGCCCCATCGGTGCCGATGTTGTAGAGCACCGTGTCGCGGCCACCCTGGTAGATGTTGTTGCCGTTGATGCTCACGTTCATGGCCAGCGGCTGGCGAAAGCCCTGGCTGTTCAGGAGGTCCGCCACGCGCCCGGCCCAGCCATAGCGCTCGGTGGAGTTGGCGATGCAGGTCTGTGTCAGTGCCTGCTGATCCGAGTGGCTGTAGAGCTGGTACGGCAGCGGCACGCTCTCGGCCTGGTACTGCGCCAGCGTCGTGGGCTGCACCAGCGGCCCGGTGTTGACGACAAAAGCAGCCTTGCCGGCCTGGAAAAGGCTTTGCATCTCGGCGCAGGCCGGGTTCAGCCCATACAGCGCGCTGCCCGTGTTGCTGGGGGTGATCGGCAGCAGGTCGGCCTTGGCGAGCGCCAGGTTGCGACGGCTGTTGGCGTATTCGTTGTAGGCCGCGGTGCTGCGCGGCACCAGCCAGTTGTAGCTGTCGTTGCCGCCGTTGAGAAACACGCAGACCAGGGCCTTGTAGCCCGTGGTGTCGCTGGCGGCCATCGCGGTTTGCAGGCTGCCGAGAGTGGCCATCAGCGAGGCCGAGGCGGTGGCCTGGGTGCCCAGCCGCAGCACATCGCGGCGGTTGAGTTGACGGTGCAGGATGTTCATGCGCGCCCCTTATTGCTGCAGCGCGAACTGCGCGCTGCTGCTGATGTGGTGGGCCAGGTCGTAGAGCCGGTTGCCGCCGTCGCCGGCGGGCGTGGTCTTCACGTAATCGATCAGTGCGGTCTTGTAATCATTACTCATGCGTCCACCGAGAAACACGGTATTCAGGTCATCGACGAAGGCCGGCAGGTTGGCGTCCAGGGTGCGGCTTTCCCACGGTCGATAGTCGACCACGACCGTATGGCTGTCGTAGAAATCGCGGCCATTACCGCCGCTCCAGCGGTAGCTCACCGTGACGTCGTCCATGGCATTGGTGAGGTTGGTGATTGAGGTTTCGTTGGTGATCTGGCACTCCGGGCACGCGAGCCCGGCATTGGTGAGCGCCCCCACCGGCCGGTAATCGGGGCGGAAGAAATTGAACACGCTATTGCTGCGTAGAGGTGCCTGGCCATAGTCGTATTCGGGGTTCCACTGGTCGTAGCGGCCGTTGTTGCCGATGGCGGAAAAGAACCGCCAGAGGTGCGTGGTACGCAGCAGAGGCTCTTTGATCTTGCCGAAGCGCGACGGACTGGCGACAGGGCCGCCCCGCGCCTCGGAGTCGGTAAGGATGGCCTTGACCACGGCGAAAAGATCGCCCCGCACGCCCATGCCGTTGTCGTTGAACGTGGCTGCCACCCGCTGCACATAGGCCGGGGTCGGGTTACTGGTCACCAGGCGCTGGATCAATTGGCGGCCAACGAAAGGCCCGACGTTGGGGTGGTTGAACAGCACATCCAGCGCCAGGTCGAGCTCGGCCTCGGCCTGCAGGCCGGCGGGGATGAGCGCGCCACCGACGATGACCTTCGCGTCGGTGTCGTGATACTGCTGCCAGGCCTCCATCGGCTTCAGGCCGTCCAGCTCGCCGTAAAGAAACTGATAGTCCGGATCATTGGCGGTTTTGTGCTGGGAGCCAAAACCCGTGAACACCCGCGCCAGACCTTCGATCTCCGCCTGCCGGTAGGTGGGCAGCGGCTGGCCATTGGCGTCCTGCTTTGCGGTGCCGTCGAGGTTGAGCTGCACGAGGCCGATGGTGAAGAGCTGCATCACCTCGCGCGCAAAGTTCTCATCGGCGCGGATGCCCGCCGCCGGGTCGGGCTTCTGGTTGCGCAGCATCGAGAGGTAATGACCCATCTGCACCGACAGCGTTACTTCCTTGAGCAGGGTGCGGTAGTTGCCCAGGGCATTGCGGGCCAGCAGGTCGTAGTAATTGGCGAGCCCCTCCACATCGTTTTGCAGCGGGCCGGACTGGTCCGACACCACGAACAGCTCCGACAGCGCAAAGGCCATGCGCTGGCGCAGCTGGTCTTCACCGCCCACGGCGTTGCGCCACCAGATGTCCATGCGCTGGTTTTGGTACACGTTTTCCCCATCGGCCCTGAGCTGTTGCAGGTAGGGCAGTTCGAGGCTGACGGGCTTGGCGCGCTGGCTGTCGAACCAGGCATCCAGACTCGTCTCGTCCTGCAGCGACTCGACTTCGGCCAGCGTCGGACCAAACGTCGCCTGCATGAGAAACCGCGCCGCGCCCAGCTTGCCGACTGGCAGCAGCGGCGCGGGCGGTGCCGGGGATGGGCTGGGTGAAGGAACTGGGGCGGGGCTCGGCGTTGGTGTGGCACCCGGTGCTGGCGCCGGAGCGGGATTGAGCACATCCGGCGAGATCGTTGTGCCACCCGCACTGCCACCACCGCCGCAGGCGCTCAAGCTCAAGACAAGCACCGCGCCAGCACTCGCACCGCGCAAGCCCATGCAACCCTGTTTACCCATCGTCCGCACTCCCGGTGGCATGGCGCCGTGCGCCATGTGGATGGTGAATGCTTGCAGAGTGCGGGCTGGCCGCGTGTGACGACTCGCACCCTTGCCCCACCAGGCCGCGCAGTGGTGCGGAAGCACCGACCGGCGGCCGTTGAACTCATCAGGCTTTGCCTGACCAGCTCGGGACCTCGGCCGCCAGTTCAAGACCGGCCTTGTAGAAGCCTTGAGCCTCTTCCGGCAGCTGGGTGAGTTCGCAGAGGCGCGCCAGTTCCAGGTAAGCGCGCGGCGTGGGCGCGACAGCAATCACGGCTTCGAGGTAGCTGCGCGCCTTGCCCCAGAGCTTGTTCTTGAGGCAGACCTGACCTGCGGTTTCGAGCAGGGCCGGCTTCTCGCCATGCTCCTGCAACCAGCGTTCGAGCATGGCGAGCTGGGCGACGGGGTCCTCGGCATGCAGGGGGCCATAGAGCCGCACCAGCACATCGTCCCAGCGCTTGAAGAGCTGACTCTCGATGAAGGCACGGGCCTCGGCGTCGGCATTCAAACGGGCGAGGCCGATGGCGTATTCGCGCAGCACCTCCGGGACGCTGCGGATGTCGGCCGGCGTGGCCTCCCACACCGCCTTCAACTCGGAAAGCCGCGCGGCCGCGATCGCAGCCCGCAACTGCTCGATCGCTGCCAAGCTCGACAGCTCACGCCAGCGCGCCAGGGGCAATGCCTTGCGCGAGGCAGGCTCGGCCAGCAGCGCGCGCAGGCCCGCCCACTCGGCGAGCTCGGCGTGGCTCTCGGCCAGCAGCTCCATGGCATAGGCGTGGCCGGCGTCTTTCTGCCGCAGGGCACGAGCGGTGTCGCGCAGCAGGGCGAACTCGCCGCGCTCGCGTTGCAGCTCGGCCTGCGTCAGCAGCAGCGCAAAGTCGAGCTTGGGTGCGATCTCGCGCACGCGCTGAAGGTAGGCATCGCGGCGCTCGGGGCTGCCCACGCGCTGGGCCGCACGGGCGGCGGCGAGATAGTTGAGATGCTGGGCGTGGTGGTCGCTGGCACGGCGCACCAGTTCCACTTCCGCCCGCTTCCACTGCCCCTCGAACAGGCGCAGCAGGCCGCGCTCGAACGAAAGCTGCGCGGCATCGGCCTTGCGGCGCTCGTGATGGCTTTTCCAGCGGCCCGGCAGGGTGATACCGGTACGGATCAGCTTGAAGCCGTAGAACACCGCCAGCGCCACGAACAGCACGGCGGCGATGAAACCGAGCAGCGAGGTTTCCAGCACCCAGCTGTTGTAGCTGATCAGCACATAGCCGGTCTCGGCGCGGAGCTGGAAGGCAGCGAACACGCCGACGCCCAGCGCCAGCGCCAGCACGAAGAAAAAGCCGAGCATCAGCGGGTCACGGCGCGCAGCCGCTCCAGCGCCTTCACGGGCACCGGCAGCGCCGGGCTGAGGTCCAGTGCGCGCAGGCGCTCGAGTTCGGCACGGGTAGCGAGCACGCGCGCGTCACCGGGCACGTAGTAGCGATCAACCCAGGCGAGCGCGCCATCCAGCAGATCGCGGTAGCTGGTGGGCTCTTGCCGCAGCAGCGCCAGCCGCGCCCCTTCGAGCTTGAGGCTAAGCAGGGTGTGGATCAGCGCCTCCTGCTCTGGCGGCAGCAAACGATCGACAGGGCGGGTTTCGCGCTGGATGCGGAATACCGCATGCAGCGCTGCCTTGGTGCCGGCCCAGAGGCGGGCTGGCCATTCGCCCTCGGCCACCGGCTCCGGTTCGTCACTGCCGGCAGGCGTCACGGGATCGAAGCGGTTCGGCACCCGGGCCCGCAGTGGCAGGCTGGCAGCGCGATCCAGCAAGCCGCCGAGCGTGAGCGCCGCCCCGGCCAAGTCCGGCTTGGGGGCGCTGAGCAGGGCGAGGCGCTCTGCGCTCAGGGCTTCGCGCACCGGTAGCAGGCGGGCGTCGCTGAGCAGGGCCAGACGCGCATCGGCGAGCTCCAGCGCCGTCACCGCGCTGCCGGCATCTTTAGAGAGCGCAACACGGTCGTGCGCCAGCAGCAGCAGCTCCTCGACCGCCGCCAGCTGGAAGCGCGCGCGCCCGCCCTGCAGCGTGGTATCGAGCGCGGCGATGGATTTCAGTGCGCTGTCCTGCTGGGCCTGAAGGGTCGTGATGGCCGATGCATTGCGCTGCACACTGCCGTCGGCATCGTTGAGGCGGCGTTCGAGCTGGTTATGGTCGACTTCCAGCGCGCGGAGCTGCTGGCTCAGGCGGCGGATCAGCGCGTCCTCGGCTTCCAGTGTTTCGGTGGTGTTCTCCAGCCGCTGCCAGAGCCGCCAGCCGCCGTAGGCCGTGCCTGCCACCAGCAACACCAACAACAGCCATCGCCAGGGGCGGTTGGCAGACCTGGCGTGGATCGCGGCGGCGGCAGTGTGTGGCGAGGTGTCGTCCATGTCGCAATTATGCCGGTCTGCTGTCACGCCAAGCGATGAGCGTGTCGACGTAGGCCTCGTCGCTCACCGTATCTGCCACCAGCGGCTCGGTAAAGCCCAGGCTGCGGGCCATGGCCTGTACCCGGCGCGAGGGCAGCACCACCGGCAATTGCAGCACCTGGGTCTTCTTGGCAGGCGGCAAGCCACGGTGCAAGGCCACCAGTGCCTCGCCGCTGGTCAACAGCAGGGCATGGATGCCTTCCAGCGACAGGTGGATGGTCTCCGGTAGGTGCGGTACCAGCTCGCGGCGGTACACGGTGGCCACCTCCACGCGCGCGCCGCGGGCCTGCAGTGGTTCGCGCAGGCCATCGCGGCCGCCTTCACCCGTGACGATCAGCAGGGTTTGGCCAGCCACTGACTGCAATGACGGCAGGGCCAGCAGGCCCTCGCTGTGAATGGCGTCGGCCGGCGGACGGCGGGCTTGATGGCCCAGCTTTTTCAACGCCTGCGCCGTCGCCTCGCCCACGGCATAGACCGGTGCCTGCCAGTGCCGCGCGCGCAGCAGCTTGTCAGCCGCCGCCACGGCATTGACGCTGGTGAAGAGCCAGGCATCGGCGCGCCGGTGCGCACTGAGGACCTCCCCCACCGGCTCGGAGGGAGGGCGGATGGCGATCAGCGGGAGCAGGCGCGGTTCGGCCCCCACGGCCTCCAGTGCAGACACCAGCTTGCGCGCCTGCCGCAGGGGGCGGGTGACCAATACCGTCATGCCCGCCAGCGGGCTGGCGGTTGGCGTGGCCAAGGCCGAAACCGGGGGCATACCAAGTTGCTGCAACACGTAGTCGCGCAGTGCACTGGGCAGCGCGTGGCTGGCCAGCGCGAAGCGGGGCTGGATCAGCGAGAGGTCGTAGTCGTCCACCGCACTGCGCAGGATCGCGCTCTGCCCGAACTTCGCCCCACCCCGGCTGCCCTCGTCCACTGCGGTATGGCTGAGCGGCTGGCCCTCGCGTGCGGTGATGGCGTGGCTGCGGCTGCCATCGCGCCACCCGAGTTGAAATCCGACCGGCGCACCGTGATCGTCCACCCAGAGCAGCAGGTCCATCGACTCGGCGGCAAACCAGCGGCGGCGCGGCTCGCCGGGCCACTGCACGACGCTGGCGACCTCCGCGAGCGTGTTCATCCCGTCGCTGCAGCCGCCGCCAGGATCTCGCGCGCACCGGCTGCCAGCAGGCGGTCGGCCAACTGCTCGCCCAGCACGCCGGCCTGGATGGCCGGGCCGCTGATCTCATCGCGCAATACGGTCTGCCCGTCCGGCGTGCCCACCAGGCCGACCAGGCGCAAGCCGCCGTCTGCGGTGCGCGTGGCATGCCCGGCGATGGGTGCCTGGCAGGCCCCCCCCAGCCGCGCATTGAAGGCGCGCTCGGCTGCCAGCCGCGTTCTAGAGCCCGCATCGTCGAGCACTTGCAGCAGGGCCTGGGTATGCCTGTCGTCACGGCGGCATTCGATGCCGACGATGCCCTGGCCGATGGCGGGGATGAAGGTTTCGGGGTCGAGCCGTTCGCGGATGCGCGCGGCCAGACCCAGGCGCATCAGCCCCGCACAGGCGAGCAGGATGGCGTCATGGCGTCCCTCATCGAGCTTGCGTAGCCGGGTGCCGACATTGCCGCGCAGCACTTCCACGACGAGGTCCGGCCGAAGCCGCCGCGCCTGCACCTGCCGCCGGAGGCTCGCGGTGCCCAGCCGCGCACCCTGCGGCAGCGTGGCGAGTGTGGCGTGATGATTGCTCACAAAGGCATCGCGCGGGTCTTCGCCTTCGAGATATGCCGTCAGCATCAGCCCCTCGGGCTGCTGCGCCGGCACATCTTTCATCGAGTGAACCGCCAGGTCGGCCCGGCGGTCCAGCAAGGCGGCTTCCAGCTCTTTCACGAACAAGCCCTTGCCGCCGGACTGCGACAGCGGGCCGGAGAGCAGCTGGTCGCCGGTGGTGGTCATGGGCACCAGCGTGACCACCAGGCCGGGGTGCGCCGCTTCGAGTCGCGCCTTGACGTGCTCGGCCTGCCACAGGGCCAGGGGGGATTCGCGGGTGGCGATGCGCAATGTTTGCATCGCGACAGTGTACGGGGACTAGTCTGGCTGGTCGCTGGTGAGGAAGCGCCGCACCTCGGCCAGCCGGCGGCGCGACACCGGTAGCAGCGTGGTGGCGTGGCGCATCTTCAGCCAGTGCGCCGAGTCCTCGTCATGCTCCTCGCCCTTGCGGCGCTCCAGGCTGGCGATGAACTTGGTGGCCACCAGCGCCTTGCGATGCACTCGCAGAAACTGCCCGCCGAGGTCTTCCTCCAGGGTCTTGAGCGATTCCTCGATCAGTACCTCGCCATGCAAGTGGCAGACGGTGGTGTATTTCTGGTCGGCGAGGAAATACAGCACGTCGCTGACGGGCACCCGTACCAGTCCTTCGCGGGTGGTGGCCAGGATGAACTCGCGGCTGGACTTGGCATTGGGGTCGCGCGGCGGGGCCGCAGGCTTCTGCGCGCGGCTGAGCTTGCGCACCTTGAGCAGGGCGTCGCGCAGTTTTTCCTTGCGGATGGGCTTGAGCAGATAGGCATCCGCCTGGGCATCGAAGGCACTCAGCGCATGCTCGGCGTAGGCGGTGGTGAAGATCACGGCCGGCGGCATGTCGAGCAGGGCGAGCTGGCGCGCAACGGTGATGCCATCGGTGCCGCCCATGCGCACGTCGAGCAGCACCAGGTCGGGCTCCTCGTCCTCGATCACGTCGAGCGCGGTCTCGCCATCGCCGGCCTCGGCGATGATCTCGTAACCCGGAAACTCATCCATCAGACGGCGCAGGCGCTCCCGCGCCAGCGGTTCGTCATCCACGATCACTACACGCATCAGTCGTCCCCTTCACTGTCACTCGCCGCCTGCCCGGTGTCTCGATCCACCGTGGTGTAAGGCACCTTGATTTGCGCCCGGTATACCGGACCGTTCTGTGTCTTGGCCAAGCCCTGCGTCAGCTCGGCCACGTCTCCGTAGATGAGCTTAAGCCGCTGGACGATATTCTCCAATGCCACACCGGTCGATTCGCGTTTGGGCGCATCGTCGGGCGGTACCGGGTTCTCCACCGTGATGAGCAGTTTCTGCCCCTGACGCTGCACGCTGACATCGATGCCGCCCCGCCCCCGCAGGCGCGACACACCGTGATGCACGGCGTTCTCCACCAAGGGCTGCAGGATCAGCAGCGGGATGCGCGCGTCGAGCGCATCGGGTGCGATGTGCCAGTTCACCCACAGCTTGTCGCCCAGGCGCACGGTCTCGATGCGCATGTAGGTTTTCACGAACTCGATTTCTTCCGACACCTTCACCAGCTTGTTGCGCTTGTCGAGGCTGGCGCGGAAGAGTTCGCTCAGGTCCAGAACCATGTCCTCCGCTTGGTCGGGCTTGGTGGCGATGAGCGAGGCGATGGAGTTGAGCGAGTTGAAGAGAAAGTGCGGGCGGATGCGGGCCTGCAGGGCGAGGTATTGCGTCTCGGCGTCGGCCTTCACCTGGGCCTGCAACTGCGCGCGGCCCCAGAAGTAGCGCAGCAGCAATAGCGACAGGATGGCGCTGATCGAGACGTTGCGCAGCACGAAGGCTTGTTGCGTCTCACCCACCGGCTCGCCGATGGGCAGCACCCGCGAGAGCCACCAGGCTCCGTCGGCCACCAGGGTGGTCACCAGCATCAGCAGGCCCCAGCAGACGAAGAACACCACGCCGACGCTGCTCTTGGTCATCACCCGCCGGGTAGTGCAGAGCACGATGGCGCTGCAGATGCCCATCCATTGCAGATAGAGCGAGTACATGAGCAGGGTGCCCATGGCCTCGGGACCGCGCACGCCGTTGATGAGAGTGAGCACCAGAGCCATCATCTGCATCACGAATACCAGCAGCCACACCGACTCTCCCGCGCAGAAGTTCGGGATCAGCGCCTGCGGATCCGGCGTCAGCGAGTGGGGCGAATTGGTGGTGCGCTTCATGCAGCGTATCCGCTTGGTTGATGGTGTCTCGAAGGCCATCTCTGGCGAGACCGTGCTCTTGTCTGTAACCCCGACCGGCCATCCCTGCCAGGTCGGAGAGGTCGCGGCGCACGGTGCTCGCCCACCGCCGCGACGCGTCCCAGTTCCTATAATGCCGCGCCTTCCATCACTCTGCGCCCCATGTCAGACCCGTCCGTGAACAAAAACCAGATGTGGAGCGGCCGATTCTCCGAATCCACCTCCGAGCGGGTGGCGCGTTTCAGCGAGTCGGTGTCGTTCGACCAACGCCTGTGGCGCGCCGATATCGCAGGCAGCAAGGCCCATGCGCGCATGCTGGGCAAGATCGGTCTGCTGTCGTCCACGGATGTGGAGGCGATCGCCAGCGGACTGGACGCGATTGCCACCGAGATCGAGGCCGGGCGGTTCGTCTGGCGCACGGCGCTCGAAGACGTGCACATGAACATCGAGGCCGCCCTTACCGAGCGCATCGGCGATGCTGGCAAGCGCCTGCACACCGGCCGCTCGCGCAACGACCAGGTGGCGACCGACGTGCGGCTCTTCACCCGCGAGACCATCGACGAACTGCTCGCACTCGTAGGCGCAGTCGGCGAGGCCCTGCTGAATCTCGCCGAGCAGGAGGCGGACTCGATCCTGCCCGGCTTCACGCATCTGCAGGTCGCACAGCCCGTCACCTTCGGTCACCATCTGCTGGCCTGGCGCGAGCAGATCCTGCGCGACGGCGCCCGTCTGGCCGATGCGCGTCGCCGCACCAATGTGCTGCCGCTGGGCAGCGCCGCACTCGCCGGCACGGTGTATCCGCTCGATCGCCATTTCGTCGCCGAGCAGCTCGGCTTCGCGGCCATCAGCGAAAATTCGCTGGACGCCGTCAGCGACCGCGACTTCGCCATCGAGACCGTGTTTGCCTGCTCGCTGTTGATGGTGCATCTCTCGCGCTGGAGCGAGGAGCTGATCCTGTGGAGCACGCCGATGTTCGGCTTCGTCTCGCTGCCGGATCGCTTCTGCACCGGCAGCTCGATCATGCCGCAGAAGAAGAACCCGGACGTGCCGGAGCTGGTGCGCGGCAAGACTGGCCGCGTGGTGGGCGACCTCAACGCCCTGCTCATGCTCATGAAGGCGCAGCCACTCGCCTACAACCGCGACAACCAGGAAGACAAGCAGCCCCTGTTCGATGCGCTGGATACCGCCCGCGACTGCCTCGCGGTCTACGCCGACATGATTCCCCACATCGTCGTGCGTCGTGAACGCTGCCGCGCCGCCGCCGCACAGGGCTTTTCAACCGCCACCGATCTCGCGGACTATCTGGTCAAGAAGGGTCTGCCCTTCCGTGACGCCCACCACGCCGTCGGCAATGCCGTGGGACTCGCCGCCAGCAAGAACTGTGACCTGGCCGAACTCTCGCTTGAGGAGTTGCAATGCTTCAGCCCCCTGGTGACCGCCGACGTGTTCTCCCACATCACGCCGGAAGCGAGCGTCGCGGCGCGGACCACGCACGGCGGGACCGCGCCCACTCAGGTGCGCGCCGCCATCGCTCGCGCTCGCGCAAACACCGCATCCTCAAGTTCATGAAGCGCGCGGTCGTCATCACCCTGCTGGCTGCCATCGCCTGGCTGTTTTTTGGCACCTGGTACTACGACTGCAAGATCAAGCGGGTCTGCGGCCCCGACGAAGACGAGGTGAAGCCGGTTGCGGCCGCTGAACCGTCACCGGCCTCAGCGCCGGCAACCGTCGCCCCGGCACCGGTCGCCAACACCAGTCCTGCACAGGAATTGGCAGCGACGAAGCCGGCGGCGCCGGTGTCACTCGCGGGTCCGGAGCCAATCCTGGTGCTCACCGTGTCCTTCGATGCGCGCTCGGCGGCCATCCAGCCCCCGGCCGATGCCGCCGAGAAGGTGGCCCTGCTGAAGCGCGGCGTGGCCGAGGGCAAGAAGATCCTGGTGCTGGGCCACAGCGATGGCAGCGGTGCGCGGGTGCGCATCGGCATCGTCTCGCAGCAGCGTGCCGACACCCTGCGCGACTGGCTGCTGACGCAAGGCATCGCCGCCAACGCCATCAGCGCCGTCGAATCGCGCGAAGACCGCAACCCCATCGCCAGCAACAGCCGTGCGGAGGGTCGCGCCAAGAACCGCCGCGCCGAAGCGCTGCTGATCCCCGCACCGTAGGAACCCCATCATGTTTGAACAGAGCCCCACAGCCGGCCCGGGCATGGGCACCATCACCCAGCACAGCGCCGAGATCATCCTGCTGCTGTCGGGCGCTTTCCTGCTCGGCGTGCTGCTGCACTGGCTGCTGTCTCGCGCCACGGTGCTGCGCCTGCGCCAGCAGTCCATCGAACTGCTGCGGCTGAAGGAGCGACTCACCGCTGCCGAGCGCCGCCCGGTCTCCACCGCGCGCCTGCGCGAATCCAACAGCACCGAGCACGAGCGCACCCTCAATCAGCTGCGCGAAAGCCGCGAGACCGAGGCGCGCGCACGCGAACGCATCATCGAACTCGAAGGCCGCATCGCCCAGCTCGAAAACGAACGCGCCCAAGCGGCGGCGGCCGCGAACCCGATGGAAGCCGTGCTGCCCTTCGTCACCCCGGCCGACAAGCCGAGAAAGAAGTAAACCCATGCCAACGGCAGCCGCCCATCAACCACAGGTCGTCTTCATCACCGGCGCCAGCGCTGGGTTCGGCGCGGCGATGGCCCGTCGCTTTGTCGCCAGCGGCAGCCGCGTGGTACTCGCCGGTCGCCGTGGCGACCGGCTGGCCGCGCTGGCCACGGCGCTGGGCGAGGCCACCCTGCCGCTGACGCTGGACGTCACGGACCGCGCCGCCGTCGAGTCGGCCGTCGCCTCCCTGCCCGCGGACTTTGCTGCGGTGGACCTGCTCATCAACAACGCAGGTCTCGCACTGGGGCTGGAGCCGGCGCAGCGCGCCAGCCTCGACGACTGGCAGCGGATGATCGATACCAACGTCAAGGGCCTGGTCACGGTCACTCACGCCTTGCTGCCGGGCCTGGTGGCACGTGGGCGCGGGCACATCGTCAATATCGGTTCCACCGCTGGCGAGTGGCCTTATCCCGGTGGCAACGTTTATGGCGCGACCAAGGCTTTTGTGCACCAGTTTTCGATGAACCTGCGGGCTGATCTGCTGGGCACGCCGATCCGCGTCAGCAACATCGAGCCAGGACTTTGCGGCGGCACCGAGTTTTCGGAGGTGCGCTTTCACGGCGATGCCGCCAAGGCGGCGAAGGTGTACGAGAACACCGTGCCGCTCTCGGCCGACGACATCGCCGAGACCGTGCACTGGGTCACCACCCTGCCCGCACACGTCAACATCAACAATCTGCAGCTGATGCCGGTGTGCCAGGCCAATGGCCCACTGGCGGTACATCGCGCGGGCTGACCGGCCCGGGCCCCAGCGAGGGATCGACCGCGACGCCGCGGCCGTATCGCCATTGGCCACCGCGACGGCCTCATTGAGGACACGCCCACCCCTCGCGAAAGTTTCAAAAATCAGCATTGTCTCTAGCCTACGAAGTCGGTTCTGCGACACGGTGTCGCGGCTTATCAGGCGCTCTGCATGACGAAGATCACCCTGCGCGACGGCGCAAAGCTCAATGTTCACCAGCTCGGTCGGGGGCCCACGGTGGTGCTGCTGCATGGCTTTGCGATGCCGGCATTTCTCTGGCTGCCCTTCATCACGCCGCTCGCGCACCAGTACCGCTTCGTGCTGCCGGATCTGCGCGGCTTTGGTGGCTCGCACCGTCTTGCGCTGACCACGCCCTGCCTGCTCGACCAGCACGCCAGCGACCTCGCTGACCTGCTCGGCTACCTAGGCGAATCCCAGGTGCTGCTGGGCGGATTGTCGATGGGCGCGTGCACGGCCCTGCAATACCAGCGACACCAGGGTTTCGGGGGGGTGCGGGCCTATCTGCACATGGATCAGGCACCCTGCGTGCGCAACGGGCCCGACTGGGAAGACGGCCTGCTGGGGCCGCTGCAAGCCGAGCGACTGGGCAAATGGGCGGCGCTGATGTCAGCGATGGAACCCTACCGGGGCCAACCCTTCGATTCGGTACCGCGCGCACTGCGGTCGCGGCTGTGGGCCACGCTCGGCGATTTCTTCAGCCACGCCTTCGCCCTCCGCCACTGGCAGGCCTTCACCAGCCTGGCCCGCCGCGAGCTGCTGATCCGCCGCGTGGCGCCAGTGGCCAACTGGTCGATCTACATGGACACGCTGAAGAGCTATCTGAACGACGACTACGACTGGCGGCCCAGCCTGCCGAACATCCAGATCCCGATGACGGCGATGGTGGGCATGCAGTCCACCATGTACCCCGCCAAGGGGCAGTTACGCTTCAGGGAGTGGGTGCCGCAGGCGGAGCTGGTGCGTTTCCATCGCTGCGGGCATGCGCTGCCGTTCGAGTCGCCGAAGCAGTTCATGGTGGAACTCTCGGGCTTTTTGGCTGCGCATCGGCCCCAGGCACGCGCGCTTGGGGGCAACAGCCTGCGCGCCGCCTGATCCGGCAACGGTTATCGGCTGGCGATCAGCGATCTTCCGGCAGACGGAACACCGGCAGCCTCAGGTTCCAGGCAATCGCGGCCAGTCGCAGGGCAAAGATCGCCAGCATGCCCAGTCCGGCAGCGACGTTGCGCTCGACGCCGAAAGCACCCAGGCCGATGTACAGCGAGCAGCCCGCGATGATGGCAGTGGCGTAGAACTGACCCTGCCGGAAGATCATCGGGATGTCATTGCACAGCACGTCGCGCAGGAGCCCGCCAAAAGCACCCGTGATCACACCCATCACGACCGCGATCAGGCCATCGTGCCCCAGGCCCTGCGCGATGCGCGCCCCGGCGATGCCGAACAGCGCGAGTCCAAGGGCATCGGTCGTTTCCAGCACCCGCTCGGGAATCACCCGACGCCGTGCGTAGAGCAGCGTGAACGCCGTGGCCGCCAGCGTGACGTGCAGATAGGCCGGGTTGGCGATCCAGAACACCGGGCGATCCAGCAGCAGGTCGCGCAAGGTGCCGCCGCCGGTGGCCGTCACTGCCGCGATCACCGCCACGCCCAGCCAGTCGAACTGGCGACGGCCCGCCACCAGCGCACCGGCAATTGCGCCAGCCCCAACCCCGGCAAAGTCGAGCAGCTGCCCCAGGCCGATCATCTTCAGCGCGAGCGGGACTTGAGCCAGTCCGCGGTCATCCGCCACGTGGTACCGGGGGCACGGCTGCCCGCAAACACACCGGCATGGCCGCCGGGGGCGAGCTTGAACAGCTTGTCGGTGCTGGCGACGATGTCCATCACCTTGCGGGCCGCCTCAACGGTGACGATCTTGTCGCCGGTGCCGGCAATGGCCAGCAGCGAGGCATCGATGCGGTCCAGCAGCGCCTCCTGCCCCACGCCCAGCGGTACGCGCCCCTTGGAGAGCGCGTTGTCCATGCCGACCTTGACCACGAAGTCCTGCACGATGCCGCCGGGGTAGGCGTGCATCTGGTTGAACCACGTTGCCATGGTGTCGTGCTGCACCACGTAGTCGCGATCCCAGAGGTTCATCAACAGATCGAGGTAGTTGGTGAGCGTGCCAAGCGGATTGGTGAGCTTGAACACCAGCGACGATACCCAGCCCGGCACGTTGAGCCGCGCCGGATCGAGCTTGTGAATGCGAAAACCCGTGAAGCGCCGCACCAGCCGGATGGGCGTGCGCATGGCACTCAGCAACTGCCCGGCAACACCAACCTGATGCATGTCGATGGGGCTCGCGATGGTGACGATATTCTTGATGTGCGGGTCGTGCGCCCAGCCTGCATGGACGAGCGCGAACAGCCCACCCATGCAGTAGCCCACCAGCGAGATGTCCTTGACCCGCGCGTCGGCGCGCACCTTGGCAATGGCCGCCGGCAGCATGCGGGTGGTGTAGTCGGCCAGGCCCAGATGCGAGTGGTTGGCCTCAGGGCTGCCGAAGTCCACCAGATACACCTTGAAGCCCTCCGCGAGCAGAAAGCGCACCAGACTGCGGTGTGGCAGGAGGTCGAAGTTGAGGGGGTCGGCCGCCAGAGGCGGCACCAGCAACAGGGGCACACGATGGCGCTTGGCGCGCACGGGAACCACGGCGTCACCCAGCTGGATTTGAGTCTCGGTCAGCGGCTGGTAGCGGCGCACCGACAGCAGGCCATCCTGGTGGATCACGTCGTAGGGCGTGAGGTCGGCCACCACGAAATTGTCGGCGTGGGTCTGGCGCTCGACGGCGTTCGTCACCCAGGATATCGTGCGCTCCAGCGTGAGTTCCAGCGCCTCAATCCGCCGTGCGACGGGGGCTGGCAGGCGGGACTTGAAAAGGTCGTACGTGTCGGCGGCTTGGTTCATGCCACCAGTTTAACGGTGCTTCAGAGACGCTTCTCGGAAGGCCGCTCAGCCACCACCGATTCGTGGATGTAGAGCGGATAGCGGCTGTCGCTGTCGGTCAGCTCGAACCAACCCGCCATGCCCGGCACCTTGCGCGCCAGACGCTCGACGCCCGCCGCCAGACTGGCCACCTTCTGCCCCCTGAACGAAGGGGCGTTGCGCAGCACGGCGCGCTCGACCACGCGCAGGCGAACACGACTGTTATCGCCCCGTGCGGGGGCGCTGGCAGTCGCGCCATCGCTGACATCGACGACGGTGGCGCTGATGAAACGCATCCCGCCATCCAGCGCAAACCATTCGGGATTACCGGCGATGCGCTGCGCCTTGAGCCGTGTGCCGGAGTCGGCACGGGACAGCTTCTCGCCAAGTTTGCTGGGGGCGTCGCGGATGATGGCCTTTTCGAGCACCGTCAAGGTCACGGGGGAGCCTTCGCTGGCGGGCTCGCCCTGGCGGCTGGCCTCATTGTCGGTGTCGGCAACCTGCACGCGCTGCCCGGGGATGCTGTCAGTGCCGCTGGTGGCGATGCCGACCTGCTCCGCGATGTTGCGGGCGCTGGCATCGGCCTGCGCGACCATGGCATCGGCAAAGTTGTGGCAGGGGCCGTCCTGTACCGAACGGCGACTGAGGTTGGTGATACGCAGGCCGCGGCGCTCGAAGGGGTGATCGTGCACGAGCTCGAGAATGCGGCGGCAGCGGCCGGCACCCAGCGATTCCAGCTTGACCTCGCCTGACAGCACCACAGAGCCGCCTTCCAGCGGCAGCGCAAAGGTCTGGGTGGCGCCGCGGGCCTTGCTGGCATCAAACTGCCGTTCGAGACTTACGGCCGCCTCGCGCAAGCCAAGCGAAGCCTCGCTGGCGGCAGAAAACACCAGCAGGGAAGAAACCGCGCAGATGCGCCCGACATGTTTCATAGGTTCCGACCACTCCCCAACTCAACGATCAACGCGACCGTCTGAAAGGCGGATCATGCCGTTAATCGGCTCGCGTTGCGACAAAAAGTCGCGAAACGCCGAGCCAAATCTCGTGCTATCTCCATTTTTACTAAATAAATATCGCAATGCTCAAAGACAGAAATCCACAGCAACTACCGGATGTCGATTCAGCGGTGGACGCCCTGCTGGCCCAACTCGGCAAGGACATCCGCATCGGCCTGCCGCTGGGTTTGGGCAAGCCCACTCAACTCGTCAATGCGCTGTATGCCCGCGCCAAGGCCGACGCGAGCCTGCAACTCACCATCCTCACTGCGCTGTCACTGGAAAAGCCGGTGCCGACCTCGGCACTGGAAGGCCGCTTCCTGCAGCCCTTCATCGACCGCGTGTTCGGCGACTGCCCAGACCTCGACTACATGCTGGACCTGCGCGCCAATCGACTGCCAGCCAACGTGCAGGTGAAGGAGTTCTTCTTCAAACCCGGCAGCAACCTGGGCAACGCCCACGCCCAGCGCCACTACATCAGCAGCAACTACACCCTGGCAGCGCGCGACGTGTTCAACCAGGGCTGCAACGTGGTGGCACAGCTGATCTGCCGGCGTGAAACGCCCGACGGCCTGCGCTACTCGCTGAGCTGCAACCCGGATACCGGCCCGGAGCTCATCCAGCGGCTGCGTGAGAGCGGCCGGCCCCACGTGGTGGTCGGACTGGTCAACCAGAACCTTCCCTTCATGGTCCACGATGCCGAGGTGGCACCACAGCTGTTCGACTTCGTCATCGACGCCCCGCGCTACCAGACCACGCTCTTCTCCACGCCCAAGCTCGCCGTCACCACACCGGATCACGCCATCGGCCTGTATGCCGCGGCACTCATCAAGGACGGCGGCACCCTGCAGGTGGGCATCGGGGCGCTGGGAGATGCCGTGATTCATGCCACGCGACTGCGCCATCAAGCGCCCGCGCAGTTCAGCGCCGCGCTCGGCGCCATCGGTGCCCTGCAACAGCACGGCGCGTTGATCGCGGCCGAAGGCGGCACCGAGCCTTTCCAGCAGGGTCTGTATGGCGCCACCGAGATGTTCGTCGACGGCTTCATGCACTTGTATCAGGCTGGCATTCTCAAGCGCGCGGTCTATGGCTTCTGGGCCTTGCAGCAACTCATCAATGAGGGTCGCTGCCACCCTGCAGCACTCTCTGCTGAGGTGCTCGATGATCTGGCGTCGCTGGGCGTCAGCGTCATCCAGCGCCAGGATTTCGAGGTGCTGCAACACCATGGCTTCTTCGCCGCCGGCGTTCGCCATGATCAGGGCCATCTGATCGCCGCCGACGGCACGCGGGTGGTCGCCAACCTCGCCGACCCGGAGGCGCGCCGGCTGATGGCGCGCTGCCTGGGCACGACGCTCCGGAACGGCATCGTGCTGCACGGTGGCTTCTTCCTCGGTCCCTCGGCTTTCTACGAGGCGCTGCGCGCGCTGCCGGAAGACGAACGGGCGCGCTTTTGCATGACCGGCGTCGACAAGGTCAACCAGCTCGACCGCAACCCGCGCCTTTACCAGGCGCAGCGTCAGCACGCGCGTTTCATCAACACCGGCATCATGGCCACACTGAGCGGCGCGGTGATGAGTGATGGGCTGGAGGACGGCCGTGTGGTCAGCGGCGTGGGCGGGCAGTACAACTTCGTGGCGATGGCGCACCAGTTGCCGACCGGCCGCAGCATCCTGCTGATCCGCGCCGTGCGCGACAAGGAAGGCAAGACAGCTGCGCCCTCGTCCAACATCGTCTTCAACTACGGCCACATCACCATTCCGCGGCATCTGCGCGACATCGTGATCACCGAATACGGCATCGCGGACCTGCGCAGCAAGACCGACAGCGAGGTGGCAAAAGCCCTGCTCCAGATCGCGGATTCACGCTTTCAGCCGCAGTTGCTATCGCAAGTGAAAGCCAGCGGCAAAGTCGAGCCCGACTACGAGATTCCTGACACTTTTCGTCACAACCTGCCAGGCCGCCTATCCGCGCAATTGGCACCGCTCCGCGGACAGAATCTGTTCCCGGCCTTTCCCTTCGGAACTGATCTCACGGACGAGGAAATCCAGCTTGGCAAGGCGCTGAAAGCCTTGAAATCAAAGGCAGCCAGCGGCAACAAGCTGCGGCTCGCCTTGGATGCCTGGCGGTTCAAAACCGTGCCAGAGCAGGCGAAACCAGCGCTGCAAAGGCTGGGGCTGAGTGATCCAAAATCACTACAGGACAAAGTGGTTCGGATGTTGCTGTGCAGAGAAATGGCTGGGGAGAGCTGACTTTACGATGCCGTGAGCTGACTTCAGGCAGCCATTCGGCAAGGAGGCTGGATGAAGACGATCATCGTCATCGGTGCCGGATTTTGCGGCACCGCTGTGGCAGTACAGCTGCTGCGGGGCGCGGGTGCCGAGCCCACCCGCGTGCTGTTGCTCAATCGCTCGGGGCTGATGGCACGCGGCGTGGCCTATGGCACCCGCACCGAAAGCCATCTACTCAACGTGCCGGCCGGCCGCATGAGCGCGCTGCCAGACGACCCCGGCAGCTTCCTGCGCTACGCCCAGGGCCGCAATCCCAGGGTGACGGGCGCGAGCTTCGTACCGCGCCGCTGGTTCGGCGATTACCTCGAAGACCTGCTCGCCAAGGCCGCGCACGCCGCGGCACCGGATGTGCGCTTCCGCGCCATGGTGGGCGATGTCATCGGCATCAGCCTCGTTGAGGGCCAGGGCCATGTCGAACTCGCCAGCGGTGAGTGCCTGGTGGCCGACCGCATCGTGCTGGCACTCGGCAACTTTGCACCGGCAGATCCACCGCTGGCCGACGCCAGCTTTTTCACCAGCCCGCGCTACGTGCGCGACCCCTGGCGGCCAGACGCCCTCTGGGGCGTCGCCAACGACCAGCCAGTGCTGCTGATCGGCACCGGGCTCACCATGCTGGACGTACTGCTCGACCTCAAGAGCCGTGGTCATCGCGCACCCATCTACGCACTCTCGCGCCGCGGCCTGCTGCCGCAGGCGCATCGCACGCTGGACGTCGCCCCGAAGTACCTGGGCACGCTGGCCGATCGCTTGGCCGCACAGCCCAACGTACGCAAGGCGCTGGCCATGCTGCGCCGCGAACTGCGTGCGGCCGCTAGCCAGGATATTGACTGGCGCGACGTCATCGGCGGCCTGCGCAAGGCCACCCCCGCCATCTGGGCGCAGTGGCCAGACAGCGAACGCCGCCGGTTTCTGCGCCACGCCCGCCCGCACTGGGAAATCCACCGCCACCGCTGCGCCCCGCAACAGAATGTGGCGCTCTGCGAGGAGATTGCTGGCGGCCGCCTGCGCGTGCTGGCTGGGCGACTGCTGGCCTGCGATGACGACTACGACAGCGTCACCGTGCAGTGGCGCCCTCGTGGTTCGGCGGTGGTGCAGCAACGGCGTGTCGGCAGCGTGATCAACTGCACCGGCCCGGCCAGCGACACGCGCCAGCTGCGCGAACCGCTGCTGGTCTCGCTCGCGGCCAGCGGCCTGCTGCGACGGGATTCACTGGGCCTTGGGCTGGACACCAACGACGACTACGCCCTGCTCGACCGGCAGGGCAAAGCCTCCAGCGTGCTGCACTACGTCGGCCCGTTTTTGAAAGCCCGCTGGTGGGAGGCCACGGCCGTGCCCGAACTCAGCGAGCACACCGCAAGACTCGCGCACGAACTGCTGGCCGGTCTGAGCCGCAGCAGCCCCCATCCGGCCCGCGAACCGGCCTGAGACTGGCGTCTGGTCGCCCCCCAAGGGCGGGCGCACAATGCGGGTATTCGGGTGCCTGGCACCCAGACCCCTTTGCGCCACCCCATGAGCAAACTCAGCAAATACGTTTCGCCGCTGCCGGATTCCACCGGCATCGTGCACTACAGCGACGACGAACATGCCATCTGGGCCGAGCTGTACGCCCGGCAGGAAAAAGCCGTACAGGGCAAGTGCTGCGACGAGTTTCTGCAAGGGCTCGACCTCATCAACATGTCGAAAGACCGGGTGCCGCAACTGCCCGAGATCAGCCGCGTGCTGAAGCGCGAAACCGGCTGGCAAGTGGCCTATGTACCGGCCCTCATCCCCTTCAGCGAGTTCTTCAAGCTGCTCGCCAACAAGCAGTTCCCGGCCGCCACCTTCGTGCGCACGCGGGAGGAGCTGGACTACCTGCAGGAGCCGGACATCTTTCACGAGCTGTTCGGCCACACGCCGCTGCTCACCAACCCGCACTTCGCCGAGTTCACGCACCTCTACGGCAAGCTCGGCCTCGCCGCGAGCAAGGAAGACCGCGTGTTTCTGGCGCGGCTCTACTGGTTCACGGTGGAGTTTGGATTAGTGCAGAAGCCGGGAGAGGCCATGCGCATCTATGGCGGCGGCATTCTCTCGTCCATCGGCGAGACCGATTACGCCTACTCATCGAATGTGGCGCTGCGCAAGCGCTTCGACCTGCTCGACGTGCTCCGCACGCCCTACCGCATCGACATCATGCAGCCGCTGTATTACGTGCTGGAAGATTTCGCCCAGCTCACCGAAATCACCAAGCGGGATTTGATGGCCGATGTGGCCGAAGCGCGCCGGTTGGGGCTGCATGCGGCTTTGTATCCGCTGAAGAAACAAACATTTGATGCAGCCCTTCTAGGGGCATAGTTGACACCCCACAGAAGATGAAGTGCCTCTTTTTCGTACTGACCCTCACTTTCTTCATGGGTAGGGCATATTCAGTAGAGACGCCTGTAAATGGCATCTCGCCAACGCAGGACCTTGAGCTAAGGCTGATCGGTGCGGCCGGCCAATGGAATGCATTTGAAGGCAAAGCTATCGAAGCCGCTCTGCGCTCAAACAAGTCATCGTGGCGAGCAGCCATGCTATCCAGAGGCAACAAACCACTAATCCGGCTTCGTGATCTTCCGGCGGGCGATCTCAACGCAGACACTCTTCATATTCTCGTTGAGCCCGGAAAAGCGGACGAACTCGAAAAGCTCGCTGGCAAGTGGGCTGCGTCGGAACTGAGATGGTTGAATCTCAAGGAGGCGTCCGAGGCCATGGGCGCTGGCTCTCGAATGATTGCCCCTTGGAGTTCGGACCAGAGCCGCGTGATTCTCCAGCTGTGGTGGGACTGAGCCAGTGACACGGGCACCACGGGCAAACCCCGAGTGGGCACGCTTTGCTTTGCCCATCCTGCGGGCTCGTCACGGCTTCGCAGGCAAAGCCTGCGTCGGCATCGCCGCAAACAACCGCCTTGCTTCCGCATAGGAAATCTTGCTGGTCGCGCCGAGCTTGCGATCAGCCCACCAGCGCCGCACGGTGGCGGTGCGCACCACCCAGTAGGGCACAGCCGGAAACTGCTCGATATCGCTCACCAGGTATCCCTCGATACCATCGAGCTTGGCCATGAAGCCGCGCTCGTCGAAGGTGCGGCTGGAACCGACCATGTGGCTGGGGCAGAAGTAGATGCCGCGGTCGGTGAGCGAACGCACCTCCCATCGGCCGCCATGCGCGTCGATCACGTCGTAGGGGTCGCCCTCACTTGGCGCGAGGCGGCCTTGCAGCACTTCGCGCGCCAGGCGGCGTTCCAGCAGAAAGGAGATACGGCGGCCGTCTGTGAAGTATTCGCGCAGCTCTGGTGCACTCACGCCCAGGCTCTGTTGCAGGGCGCCGATGTCCCAGGACAGCACGCCGTTCGGCTCGGCCGCTTCAGCGTGTGGCAGCAAACTGAACAGGCACAGCAAGACGAGTCGCTTCATGGTTTCCCCTACCGTCCGAGTGATCGGGATGATGCCTCGACCGTGCAATAGAAGGCTCGAAGTCGGGGTTTACAATCAGGCCATACCCTATCGAGTTCACCCCATGACCGCCTCCTCTGTTTCAGGCAACCCACTCGGCACCGACGGTTTCGAGTTTGTCGAGTTCACCGCCCCCAGCGCCGCCGGCATTGCCCAGCTGCACCGGCTGTTCGAGATGATGGGCTTCACCGCCATCGCCCGGCACCGCAGCAAGGATGTGACGCTGTTCCGCCAGGGTGGCATCAATTTTCTCGTCAACAGCTCGCCGTATACGCACTTCGCGCAGTTCGCCACCGCCCATGGCCCCTCGGCCTGCGCGATGGGCTGGCGGGTGAAGGATGCCCCCGCCGCCTATGCCCATGCCATCGCCCAGGGGGCGGTGCCCTTCGATGCCAAGCCCGGCTTCATGGAACTGCGCCTGCCATCGGTCTATGGCATCGGCAACTCGGTGCTCTACTTTGCCGACCAGCGCACTGGGCATTCGATCTACGACGTGGATTTCATCCCCATCGAAGGCGTCGATCAGCATCCCGCCGGCGTGGGCCTGACCGAGATCGACCACCTCACGCACAACGTCGAGCGCGGCAACATGGATGTGTGGTCGGGCTTCTACGAGCGCATCGCCAACTTCAAGCAGATCCGCTACTTCGACATCGAGGGCAAGCAGACGGGGCTGTTCTCGAAGGCGATGACCTCGCCTTGCGGGCGCATCCGCATCCCCATCAACGAGAGCGCGGACGATCACTCGCAGATCGAGGAGTTTCTGAAGCAGTATCGCGGCGAGGGCATCCAGCATATCGCGCTGGCCTCGCCCGACATCTATCAGACCGTCGCTGCCCTCAAGGCGCGCGGCGTGGTGTTCATGGACACGCTCGACACCTACTACGACAAGATCGAGGCCCGCGTGCCCAACCACGGCGAGAGCGTGGCGGCCCTGAAGGAACTGAAGATCCTCATCGATGGCGCGCCGGTGGAAGGCATCCTCCTGCAGATCTTCACCAGCACGGTGATCGGGCCGATCTTCTTCGAGATCATCCAGCGCAAGGGCAACGAGGGTTTCGGCGAGGGCAACTTCCGCGCCCTGTTCGAGTCGATTGAGGAGGATCAGATCAAGCGCGGCGTGCTCAAGGCCGAGGCGGCCTGAGATTTGCGGGCAGAACAGGTATGGAATCCGTTCTCAATCGACTGGCTGACTCGGTTTCTGCAGCACGAGACCTGGAGGGCCTGACGCGTCCGCTGCTGGAGTTGCTGGAAACCGTGACCGGCATGGAGTCGACCTATCTCACGTCGATCAATCTCGACGCCGGCGAGCAGCACATCGTGATGTCGCGTAACGTCGGCACGATGCAGGTCCCGGAAGGTCTCACCGTGCCCTGGGGCGATACCCTTTGCAAACGGGCGTTGGACGAGGGAAAGCCCTACACCGACGAGGTGGCGGATTGCTGGGGCGACAGCGTGGCCGCCAAGACGCTGGGCATCAAGACCTACCTGAGCCATCCCGTGCGGACGCTGGATGGCAACCTCTACGGCACGCTCTGCGCCGCCAGCGGTGAACGCGTGGCGATCCCGGAAGCCACCATCCGCGTGCTGGGCATGTTCGCCGAGCTGATCGCCCATCAGGTGGAGCGCGAGCGCACCCTGCACAGCTTGCGGCGCGACAACCAGGAACTCTCCTCCCAGGCTTTCGTCGACCCGCTGACGGGTGTGGCCAATCGCCGCGCGCTGCTCAACGAGTTGCGTCGCATGCTCGCCCGCGCTGAACGCGACGGCGGGCAGGTGCATATCGCGTTCATCGATCTCGATGGCTTCAAGAGCATCAACGACCGCCATGGCCACAAGGCGGGGGATCAGTTTCTCAAGCTGGTGGCGGGTCGCCTGAGCAGCAGCGTGCGGCTCGGCGACTTCGTGGCGCGCTACGGCGGCGACGAGTTTGTGGTCATCACCGAGAGCCGGCGCGACGAAGACCTCGGCCAGCGCCTTCAATCCCATATCGCAGGCGAATACAGCAGCGAGGCGCTGCACATCGACTACGCCGGAGCCAGCATCGGCGTGATCCGCTCCCTGCCGGGCGAAACCGACCCCGAGAGCTTGCTGGCCCGCGCCGATGCCGCGATGTACGAAGTGAAGAAGACTCGCAAGGCGCAGCGCAGCCCATGAGCAAGAAATGGATCCAACGCCCGCATATCGAGGGCATGGCCAGCCGTCAGGCCCATGCCGATCTACCACCGGGTACCGTCGAGCGGGAGCTGGGCAAGGAGGGCTTCTTTGGCCCCGCCACGCACATGATCCACCCCCAGCCGCCGACCGGCTGGACCGCCTGGGAAGGCCCGCTGCGGCCACGAGCTTTTGATGCCGTGAAGCTGACGGGTGACGGCCCATCGCCCTGGAACGCCCACGAGTTGCTCTTCAACGCGCACTGCCGGTTCCGCCAGTGGACCTGTGCGGCCTCGATGGATCATCTCGTGCGCAACAGCGATGGCGACGAGCTGCTGTTCATCCATGCGGGCGATGCCGAGCTGTTCTGTGATTACGGCCACCTCAGCATCACCACCGGTGACTACGTGATGCTGCCGCGCGGCACGCTCTGGCGTCTCGAGTGCGCAAGTCCCGTGACGATGCTGCTGATCGAGGCGACTGGCAGCAGCTACCAACTGCCGGACAAGGGCCTCGTCGGCGAGCACGCCATCTTCGACCCGGCAATGCTCGACATCCCGGCGATTGACGAGGCCTTCAAGCGCCAGGCTGCACAAACCGCGCAGGTCTGGAGGGTCGTCATCAAGCGCCGCGGCGCGCTCAGCACCGTGACCTATCCCTTCAACCCGCTCGATGCGCTGGGCTGGCACGGCAATCTGCATCCGGTGCGCATCAACGTGCGGGACATCCGCCCGCTGGTGAGCGCGCGCTATCACCTGCCACCGTCAGCGCACACGACCTTCGTGGCGAATCGCTTCGTGGTGTGCACCTTCGCACCGCGCCCCTTCGAGACCGACCCGGGCGCGATCAAGGTGCCGTTCTTCCACAACAACGACGACTACGACGAGGTGCTGTTCTATCACGCGGGTGATTTCTTCAGCCGCGACAACATCCACGCCGGCATGATCACCCTGCACCCCTGTGGCTTTACCCATGGGCCGCACCCCAAGGCGCTGGGCAAGATGCTGGTGCAGCCCAAGATCGCCACCGACGAATACGCGGTAATGATCGACACCCGCGATGCGCTGGAGATCGGTGCCGCTGCCACCGGCGTGGAAACACCGGATTACCACCTGAGCTGGCGCACCCCCTGAAACGCGGCAAAAGCCGGGGTGCTTTCGCACGCCGGCCTGAGTCACATGGCCTGAGATTACGGCTTGTCGTGACCGCGCATCGGCTTGAAATCGGGCTTCGGCATCGCCGCCAGTTGCGACTGCTGGCTGGGCGTGAGGATGGCCCATTCCTGCGCGCGGAGGGCTGCACGCTCGCGGATGCGATCAGCATGTGCCTGGCCCATGAGGGTGGCGATGCGGTCGACCTCCTGCGTGTAGTTGGGTGCGGCCGGGCTCAAGTTGAACAGGCTCTCGTGCAGGGCTTTGCCGGCTTCGCGCGTCTGCTGGTGCTGCGCAAGGCTCGCGGCGCGAATGGCCTTGAACTGCGCCTTTTGGGCGTCGCTCAAGCCCAGCGCTTCGAGATGCTTCGGCAGACGGTCGGCACTGAACTCGCGGTGTTCGCCACGGCCGGGGCCGTCGTGACCGGCGATGGCGACCCCGCTGAAGGTGGCGGCAGCGAGGGTGGCAGCAAACAGGGTGCGGATGAAGGTGTTCATGGGGTCAAGTCTCCGGGGTGGGGGTCAAGCTCCGTGATGGAGCGAGGGCATTACGCCCGGCACGCCCGTTAAGAGGGTTTGCGACGGCGTAAAGATCGGTAAAGACCCGCGCGATTCAGAATCGGGTCGCTAGAGTGCCTGCATGAACTCCATCGCCCCCGTCCTCGGCCACATCCTGCTTGCAGACGACGACCGCGCGCTCGCCGCATTGCTGGCGGAATACCTGGTGCAGGAGGGCTTTGCCGTACGCGCCGTGCACGATGGCGATGCCGCCCTTGCCGCACTCAACGACACGAGCTTCAAGCCGGACGTATTGGTGCTGGACGTAATGATGCCCACGCGGGATGGGCTCGACACGCTGCAAAAGCTGCGCGCCATGCACGCGCTGCCGGTGCTCATGCTCTCGGCCCGGGGCGAGCCGCTGGACCGCGTGATCGGCCTGGAACTCGGGGCCGATGACTATCTCGCCAAGCCCTGCCTGCCGCGTGAACTGCTGGCGCGCATCAAAGCGCTGCTGCGGCGTGGGGCGTCGCCAATGGCCCATCAAATCCTCGAAGCCGGCGTGCTCAGGCTCTCGACCGGCGAGCGCCGGGCCTGGTGCGGCAACGTGCTGCTGGAACTCACGGGTGCCGAGTTCGCATTGCTGCAGGTGCTGTTACAGCACCAGGGCGCGGTGGTAGACAAGGCCACTCTCACGCAGCAGGCGCTGGGCCGTGCGCTGGAGCGCTATGACCGCGCCATCGACGTGCATGTCTCGCGCTTGCGGCAGAAGCTCGGCGCCGCCTCCAGCCAGGCGCCGCAGATTGAGGCCGTCCGTGGCGCGGGCTACCAGTTGCTGGCGGGCGATCGCGCATGAGCCCGCTGTACAAGAAGCTGCTGCTGTGGTTTTGCGCCGCCAACATCGCCGTGCTGCTGGTGAGCGTATTCGTCACCGACCGTATCGGCCGCTATGCCAACAGCAACGAGCCGGACTGGGACACCATCGCCAGCGAGACCCTGGCCAGCTATCAGAGCGGCGGACTGCTGGGGCTGTCGGCCTTCAACGACCAGCAGCGCCGCATACGCGGCATGGATGTGACGCTGTATCGCAACGGCGAGAACCTGCTGCAGCGCCGCCCACCACCGCCGCTGCGCCCGTTCCTGCCCCAGTTGCTGGCGGCGGATGCGCTGGTGCTGCAACCGGGTGAAGGCCGCTGGCTGGCGGCGCGGGCACTGCGTACGGCCCAGGGCGAGCGCTTGCAGTTCATTGCCTTTCGCGGGCAGCCACCCCCGCATGGACGGCGCGACCTGCTGCTGATGGTTCAGGTCGCGCTATCGATCCTGGTGATTGCCATCCTCGGCTTTGTGCTCGCGCGCTCACTCACCGCACCCATCGCTGCCATCCAATCCGCCACGCGCCGGATGGCGGACGGCGACCTCGCTGCCCGCACCGATAGCGTCACCACCCTGCGCGGCGACGAGCTCGGTGCGCTCGCCCGCGACTTCAACCATATGGCGGCGCGCACCGAGGCGCTGGTGAATCAGCAGCGCACGGTGTTGCAGGATGTCTCGCACGAACTCCGCTCCCCGCTCGCACGGCTGCAACTGCTGCTCGAACTCGCACGCCACGGCGCGAGCGAACACGGGAGCCAGCAACTTGATCGCGCCGCCAAGGAAATCAGCCGGCTCGACGATCTCATCGGCGAAGTGCTCAACCTCTCGCGGCTCGAAACCGTGCTGCCCGGCATGCGCACCGTACCCATCCATCTCGCCACGCTCGTGCAGGAGGTTCTGGACGAGCACGCGCTCGAAGCCGAGGCGCGCCAGCTCGATGTGCACCTGAGCACGGAGACCGCCTACGTCAGCGGCGATGCCGCCCTGCTCGCTCGCGCCCTCGGCAACGTCGTTGGCAATGCCATCAAGTTCAGTCCCCAAGGTCGCGCTGTCGCCCTCGATGTCGCCACCGAAAATGGCAACGCCATGGTCACCGTGCGCGATCACGGCCCCGGTGTACCGCCGGCCCAGCTCTCAAAACTGTTCCAGCCCTTCTATCGCGGCGACAACGCGGCCATCGCCGAAGGCCATGGCCTGGGTCTGGCCATCGCGCAACGAATCATCACGGCCCATGGGGGCCGCATCAGCGCCCGCAACGCGATGGATGGCGGCCTCGAAGTGACCGTGGTATTGAAACTCGCGCCGGAAATGCTGGCGGAGACGCCCTGACTGCAACGCCCACCCTACCGCACCCCCTGACTGGCATTAGGGCCTAGTAACGTGGATGATCTGGACGGGCGATGCGTACGATCATCGCCCGGTTCGATTACCAACAGGGAAGAGAGAGACATGGTCACGACACTGCGACAGACACTCCGGCACACCATGCTGGCTGCGATGCTGATCGGCACCTTGACGGCCTGCGGCGGCGGGGGTGGAGAGCCCAGCAATCTGGTGAATCCGCCACCCAACCAGAACCCCACTGCGAATGCCGGCCCCGACCAGACCGTCGCCTCCGCAGCCCGGGTGACCCTGTCTGGTTCGGGCAGCGACCCCGACGGCAGCATCGCCAGCTTTGCCTGGGCGCAGACCTCAGGCACCACCGTGACGCTTAGCAGCGCCAGCGCGCAGAACCCGACCTTCACGGCGCCAGCCACCACCAGCACCCTCGGATTCCGCCTTACCGTGACCGACAACAGCGGGGCTACGGCGATCGATGATGTCCTCATCACCGTCACCCCCCCGACGGCCAACCAGAATCCCACTGCGAACGCCGGCCCCGATCAGACCGTCGCCTCCGCAGCCAGCGTGACCCTGTCTGGTGCGGGTAGCGACCCCGACGGCAGCATCGCCAGCTTTGCCTGGGCGCAGACCTCAGGCACCACCGTGACGCTCAGCAGCGCCAGCGCGCAGAACCCGACCTTCACCGCCCCCACCACGGCCAGCAACATCGCGCTCGGCTTTCGCCTCACGGTCACCGACAACCGGGGCGGCACCGCGACCGACAATGTCGTCATCAACGTAACGGCAGCCAGCGGCGGCAGCACCACGGTGGTCAGCGGAAAAATCACCTACGACCGCATCAACTTCAAATCCACTGCGGGTGCGGGTTTGGATATGGACAACCCCGTGGTCAAACCGGCGCGTCGCGTGACGGTGCAGGCACTCAGCACCGGCAGCCCCGCCACGGTGCTGGCCAGCACCACGACGGATGCCAGCGGCAATTACAGCCTCACGCTGCCGGTCAACACCAACGTCCGCATCCGGGCCAGAGCCGAAGCCAAAAAGTCCACGGCACCGACCTATGACTTCTCGGTGGTGGACAACACCAACAGCCAGGCGGTCTATGCGCTCGACAGTGCAGTGTTCGGCACCGGCACGGCGGCACAGACCAAAAACCTGCATGCAGCCTCGGGCTGGAACGGCACGAGCTACGCCAGCACTCGCGCGGCGGCCCCCTTCGCCATCCTCGACAAGATCGTCGACTCCTTCCAGAAGGTGCTGGCCGTCGACGCCGCCGCGGCCTTCCCCAAGCTCACCATCAACTGGAGCGTCAACAACGTTCCCACCAGCGGCAACCTCGCAGCGGGCCAGATCGGCACCTCGTTCTACAGCAACAGCCAGCTCTATATTTTGGGTGCCGCCAACGTCGATACCGACGAGTTCGACGACCATGTGATGATCCACGAGTGGGGCCACTACTTCGAAGACAAGCTGTCGCGCTCGGACAGCATCGGCGGCTCGCACAGCCTGGGCGATTCGCTGGACATGCGGGTCGCGTTTGGCGAGGGCTTTGGCAATGCACTGTCCGGCATCGTCACGGATGACCCGGCCTATCGCGACTCCAGCGGCAGCGCCCAGGCAGCGGACTTCGAGATCAATGTCGAGCGCGAGCCGCAGGCTGCCGACAACTCTGGCTGGTACAGCGAGGGATCGGTGCAGTACATCCTCTACAACCTGTACGACAACCACGTCGATGCAGCCGACAACCTGGCGCTCGGCTTTGGCCCGCTGTACCAGGTGTTTGTGGGGGCACAGAAGACCACGGCGGTGCAGACCAGCATCTTCAGTTTCGTCACGGCCCTGAAGGCGGCGAACGCGGCCTCGGCGAGCGGCATCGATGCCATCGTCTCGCGCCAGCGTATCAACAGCGCCAACATCAACGACACGGGCTCCAACGAGACCAACAACGGGGGCAATGCCAGCGACGTGCTGCCCATTTACACCGCCATCAGCACCAATGGCAGCACCCGCACCATTTGCAGCACCAATGCCTTCGGAGAGCCGAACAAACTGGGCAGCCGGCGCTTTTTCACCTTTACGCTCGGCTCGGCTGCCAATCTCGGCATCTCGGTCGGTGGCGGGGCCAGCGTCGATGCGGCGCTGGTGCTGTATCGCGGCGCCACCTCGCAGTCGAAAGACACGCTGGGCAACGGCGGCACCGAAACCCTGAGCGTCACCGGCAGCCCTGCGGGCTCCTATGTGCTGGAGGTCTACGACTTCAATAATGCCGACGGCGATACCAGCAACGGCGGCCGCTCCTGCCTGAACGTCTCCGTCACCGCCTCCTGAACTCCATCGACCATTTCAAGGGATCGACCATGCAATCCATCATCAAGAACCTCTGCGCCACGGCTGTGCTGCTCGGCAGCGCCGCCTGCACCACCTCGACGGCGACCAGCGCGGTGGGCGTCGTCAACGCGCCCGAAAAAGTGACCGACCAGACCGTCACGACCAGCCCCGGCAAGCCTTCGGCACCCGTCACCGTGACGTTTCAATCTCTCGGCAGCCTGATTGCGATTGGCTCGCCGCTGTCGATCAAGACCGTGGTCACGCCCACGACCGACGTGGATGAATTGCAGGTGCGTTACAGCCTTAGCGAGGGACTGACTGCGGTCGGCGCGCTACCGGGGCTGACGCTGAACACACAGAAGCTCGGCACGCCACTGAGCCAGACGGTGGTGGTATCGCCACTCGCCGAAGGCCAGCAGTATCTGAATGTGTTCGTCAGCACGTTGCGGGCTGGTCAGAAGATGAGCAAGACCGTGTCCTTCCCCATTGCGGTCGGCAATGTCTCGGCCAACAAGCCGGTGGTATCGGTGCAGACCAGCCCCGACGGCGAGCGGGTGATCTCGATGCCGGCGGTCGAACCCAAATAGCTGGCAGCACGGGGCGGGCGCTGACAAACTCCCGCCCATGAAACTCGCCACCCTCAAAGACGGCAGCCGCGATGGCCGCCTGCTGGTCGTTAGCCGCGACCTCACGCGTGCCGCCACCGTGCCGCACACCAAAACCCTGCAAGCCGCGCTGGACGACTGGGATGCGGTCGCCCCCGACCTGCAAGGCTTGAGCGATGCGCTCAACCAGGGCCGCATCAGCGGCACCCTCGCCTTCGACGCCGGGCTCTGCCATTCGCCGCTGCCGCGCGCCTACCAATGGGCAGACGGCAGTGCCTACGTGAACCATGTCGAACTGGTGCGCAAGGCCCGCAACGCCGAGATGCCTGCCAGCTTCTGGACTGATCCGCTGATGTACCAGGGCGGCAGCGACAGCTTTCTCGCCCCGACCGAACCGATCGTCGCCAGCAGCGAGGACTACGGCATCGACCTCGAAGCCGAAGTGGCCGTGGTGACGGGCGATGTGCCGATGGCAGCCAGCACCGCACAGGCGGCCGCAGCGATCCGGCTGGTGATGCTGGTCAACGACGTGTCGCTGCGCAATCTCATCCCCAACGAACTGGCGAAGGGCTTCGGCTTTTTCCAGAGCAAGCCTTCCAGCGCGTTTTCACCGGTCGCCGTCACGCCGGACGAACTCGGCGACGACTGGCGCGACGGCAAGCTGCATCGGCCGCTGCTGAGCTACTTGAACGGCGCGCCGCTGGGCAAGCCGGATGCCGGGGTCGATATGACCTTTGATTTCCCCACCCTCATCGCCCACGCGGCCAGAACGCGGCCATTGGCGGCGGGCTGCATCATCGGCAGCGGCACCGTGAGCAACAAGGGCGCAGACGGCAGCCCCGGCAAGCCCATCCGCGATGGCGGCGTGGGTTACTCCTGCCTGGCCGAGGTGCGGACCATCGAGACGATCCTGCACGGCAAGCCGGTCACGCCGTTCCTGCGGTTTGGCGACACGGTGAAGATCGAGATGCGGGACGCCCACGGCATCTCGATCTTCGGGGCCATCGAACAACGGGTGGCGCGGTACACGCCCTGAAACCCTGCGCCATGGCGCAGGCTGGGACTGGCCATCACCGTGAATTCGCCCAGGACATGGGAGTTCTTCATGGCTTTACACACCCGATCCCGGCGGTGACGATCCGCGGGTCTATCTTTATCGGATGCATTCCCATGATTCGCTCTGTCCGTTCGCTCTCGATGCTGTTGGCACTGCTGCTGGGCACCCCGGCCCTGGCACAGCCACCGCCGCCTGCGGTGGAGGGCTATCGCTTCTTCGCGTTTCTGGATGTCACCGCCACGGTGGAAGAGCCGCTGCCGACCATGATCCGGCGCGAGCTGCCGGAGCTACCGCAAGCCTGGTACGAGGTGGAGAAATACGTTGCAGCCTTCTACCCTGATGCCTTCACCGCGCCGCGTAGCCGCATCCTCAAGCGCGGGGCCGCCATCCGCCTGCCGCTCTACCGCAAGCCGACCGACCTGGTCGTGGTTACACCGCCCCCCCCTGCACCAGCGCCGGCACCGGAGCCCGTGGCCAAGCCGCTGGAAGCCATCATCGGTGCGCTGATCGAGGCCGACAGCCCCGTGCTCGCCGAAGGCAGCCTCGGCCAGCGGCGTGACCTTGCCGCCATCGATAACGTGCGCCGCGGCGACACCCTCAGCACCAACAAATCCCCGGCCAGCGTGCGGCTACTTGATGGCACCACCATCCTGCTGCGCGAAGGCAGCAGCGTGCTGCTCAAGGAGTTCCGCTTTGCCAAGGGCGACGCCAACACCGGCGTGCTCAACCTCAAGCTGCTCAAGGGCGCGATGCGCACCATCAGCGGCATGATCCCCAAAGACCCCAACAGCAAGTACGCGCTGGAAACCCCCAAGGCCACTATGACTGTGCGCGGCACCGACTACGCCGTGCGCCTGTGCGAAGAAGCCGATCACTGCCAGATCGACGGTGCCACTGCCCCGGCCGGCCTGTACGCCGGCGTGCTCGAAGGCGGCATCGACCTCGGCAATGCCAGCGGCAGCAATCCCGCCAATGCCGGCGACATCGTGCGGGTGGATGCTCCCGAGTCCGCCCCCGTACCTGCACCGGAGGCCGCGCCCCTGGTCTTCACCGCCGACGAACTCCTGCAACTGCCCATCAAGCGCGGCAGCTGCCAGCGCAGCGTCGGCGGTGGCGATGCCTTCAACTGTCGCTGAACCCGCTGTACGAGGCCCCATGCTCAAGCTCTATGCCTACTGGCGAAGCTCCGCCAGCTACCGTGTGCGCATCGCGCTCAACCTCAAGGGCTTGAGCTACGAGGTCATTCCCGTGCATCTCGTCAAGGGCGGTGGTGAGCAGCACCAGCCCGCCTACCGCGCCCTCAACCCGGAGGGCCGTGTGCCGCTGCTGGTAGATGGCGACTTCAAGCTCGGCCAGTCGCTCGCCATCTTTGGCTACCTGGAATCGCAATACCCGGACCCGGCCCTGCTGCCCCCCGATGCCCGTTCGCGGGCGCGCATCTGGCAGTTTTGCGAAGCCATCAACGCCGACATGCAACCGCTGCACAACCTCGCCCCGCTGGGTTACCTGAGCCGCGAATTGGGGGCAAGTGAAGACCAGAAGACCGCTTGGATCCAACACTGGATCAACCGCGGCCTGAGCGCGCTGGAGCAGGAAATCAGCGATCTGCCAGAGCGGCTCGGCGTGTTCGGCGACACCCTGAGCTACGCCGACTGCTGCCTGGTGCCGCAGATGTATGCCGCCCGGCGCTTTGGCGCCGACCTCGCGCAATTTCCCCGACTCGCTGCCACCAGCGCGCGGCTGGAAGCACTGCCAGTGATCGCGGCAGCGCATCCCGAGCGCCAGCCGGATGCAAATAGCTGAGTCAGCAAGGCCGCGACGCATTGATCGGCAGCGTGTTTTCAGACGGCTCACGATGCCTCAAAGGAACCATGGACGCGCAGAACAGTCGCAAGGCCTCGTCTGCACCCTGACCAGAAACCCGACATGAGTCCCTCTACCCGCCGCGCGCCCTGGCAACGCGAAGAGTTGCTGCACCTGCTGTCGCTCTCGGCGACGCTGGCAGGCTTGAGCATCACCGGCGTCACGCTGTTCCACACCCTCGGTCGGGCTTCGTTGCCTGAGACGGTGGCCGACGATGTGCTGGCGATCTCGGCGCTGATGTTCCTCGTTTGCGCCTATGCCATTTTCTGGGCGCTACGCACGGGGAGCCAGCGGCTGGCAGCGGTGCTGGAGAAAATCGCCGACGTGCTGTTTCTGCTCGCACTCACGGGCATGGTCGCCTCCGGCTTCATCATGGTCTACACGGTGTGGTGAAGCCTGCGGCCCGTCTGACGCAGCTGGCTACACTGAAGCTGCAATCGCGACCGGAGTAGCGCGCATGGCCTTCGCAATCATCGTCAGCCTCTACGTCACCATCGGCCTGCTGGCCGCTGCCGGGTCGGTGTTGCTCTCGCAGCGGTTGGTGCCGACGCGATTCGAGTCGCTGCTGTTCGGCTTGTTCCTGGTGGCAATCGCCGGGTTCTATCTGTCGTTCACGGCGTACTTCGGTGCAGCGGCTGCCTGGCCGCTGGAGGCGCGAGCGGTGGCGCTGTTCGCGCTGCTGGGCGTCGTGGGCATTCGGCTGCCCACCGTGCTCGCGGCGGGATACCTGCTGCATGGCGGCTGGGATTTTTTGCATGAGCTGAATGCCCATGCGGGCGTGAATGTGTTCGGTAGTGCACAGGGCACGCCGATTCCGCTGGCCTATGGGGCCTTCTGCGCGACCTACGACCTGTGCATGGCGGCGTACTTCATGACCCGGCGTCCGCAGTGGAGGGCCGCCTGGGTTGCTGCGCGGGCTTAGATCGCGCCGCGCAGCCGATCCGGGACATCCGTGAACACGCCATCTACCCCCAGTGCGGCGAGCCGCGCGTATTCGGCGGCGTCATTGACGGTGTAGACGTTCACCGCAAGGCCGCGCGCCTTGGCATCGGCTACCAGTCGCGCGTCCACGAATTCGGCCGACTGGTTCACGGCCACCGCCTGCAACTCGGTGGCGCAGGCAGCCCAGTCCAGCGGCACGCCGCAGAGCAGTACCGCCACTGGCACCTCGGGCAGCAGCTGCTTGAACTCGTAGAGCTCTGGCAGGTGAAAGCTGCTGACGACAAACGATTTCGCAGGCCAGCCCTCGGCCAATCGCGTCCTCAAGGCGTCGGTCACCGCCGCGGCAGTGCCGTCCCAGGTCTTCAGCTCGATATTGAGGCTGGCGCGCTGGTCGATGAAGTCCAGCGTCTCATCCAGCGTAGGCAGGTGTTGGCCCTGACCGGCGTCGAGCTTGCGGAGTGCGTCCCAGCGGCAATCGCTGGCCAGCCCCTGACCGTTGGTGGTGCGGTCCAGCGTCAGGTCGTGCAGCAGGAACAGTTCGCCGGAGGGATGAAGCTGCACGTCGAACTCCAACCAGGTGCAGCCCGCGGCGATGCCGGCATCCATCGCCAGCAGGGTGTTTTCGGGGGCCAGGCCACGGGCGCCACGGTGGCCGATGAGCTGGGGCTTGCTGGTGGTGACGGTCATCTGCTCACTCCCTTTTCTGGAAGGACTGCATGTTCTGCAGGCGTGGCGAGTTCACCAGCGTGCCCTCGCGTGGCCAGTCGTCGGCGAGATGCAGCCAGGGCAGCTGCGACTCGATGCCGAAGTGCTGTGAGGGCGCGAACGGTACCGGGTCGTCGAGGCTGCACAGCGTGACGTTGATGTGCGTGCTGTCGAGATACTCGAAGCAGAGCGGTGTGCCGCAGTCGCGGCAGAACCCGCGACGGGCGGCCGTGGACGACATGAAATAGCCGGGCTCGCCGCGAGCCCAGCGATGTTCTTCACGCGGCACCGCACCCAGCGCGGCAAACGGCCCGCCCACTGCGCGCTGACACATGCGGCAGTGGCAGAAGTGGCGATACACGGGTGCGCTAGCCAGCACATAGCGCACCGCGCCACACTGGCAGCCGCCCGTGATCGGTGCGGCAGCCTCGGTCACGCCCTTGGCCCCACCACGATGATCTTCATGCCATTGGTGCCGCCGGGGCCATTGAAATCACCCTTGGTCATCAACGCGCGGTCGCCGTCCTTGAGCAGGCCACGCTCGGTGAGTGCCTCCACCGCCTCGCGCTCGGAGATCATGCTGTCTTTCACGCTGGGGTCGAACAGGATGGGATACACGCCGCGGCACAGCGCCATGCGACGGCGGGTGCGGTCGTGGCGGGTGAGCGCGTAGATGGGCGTATAGCGCTCCACGCGCGACATCATCAGGGCCGAGCTGCCGGACTCCGTGAGCGCGATGATCGCTGCGGCGTTCATGCGCCGCGCGGTCCAGGCCGTCGCCATGGCGATGGCCTCGTCGATGCGGCGGAAGTGCGAGTCACTCAGGCCTGTCGCCAGGTCAGGCACCGGATGCGCCTCGGCACCCAGCACGACGCGCACCATCGTCTCCACCACCTTCACGGGATATTTGCCGCTGGCGGTCTCGGCCGAAAGCATCACGGCATCGGTGCCGTCGATGACGGCGTTGGCCACATCCAGCACCTCGGCGCGAGTGGGGATGGGGTTGACGATCATCGATTCCATCATCTGCGTGGCGGTGATGACCATCTTGTTGGCCTCTCGGGCGGCCGTGATGATCTTCTTCTGCCAGCCCGGCAGCTCGGCATCGCCGATCTCCACACCCAGGTCGCCGCGCGCGACCATCACCGCGTCGCTGGCCTCGATGATCTCCTTCAGATTGATGAGCGCCTCGGCCCGCTCGATCTTGGCGACCAGCAGCGCCGTGCCGCCGGCCTCGCGCACCAGCCGCCGCGCCTCCTGCATGTCCAGCGCGTTGCGGGGGAAGGACACGGCGATGAAGTCGCAGTCCCAGCGCACGGCGTGGACGATATTCGCCTTGTCTTCGTCCGTCAGTGCCGCTGCCGACAGGCCACCACCGAGCTTGTTGATGCCCTTGCGGTTGCTGAGGATGCCGCCCTGGGTCACCACGCAGTCGATACGGGTGCCGTTGATCTTCTCGACCAGGATGGCAATCGCGCCGTCGTTGAGCAGCAGGGTGTCGCCCGGCACCACGTCGCGCGGCAGGCTCTCGTAGGCGCAGCCGACCACGGTGACATCGCCATCCAGCTTGCCGTGGGCGATGTCGAGCGCAAAAGGCGCACCTTCCACCAGCACTACCGGCCCATTGGCAAACGATTCGATGCGGATTTTCGGACCCTGCAAGTCCGCCAGCACACCGATATCCCGGCCCAGGCCGGCGGCGGCTTCGCGCACGCGCTCGATGCGGCGCTCGTGGTCGGCGGCGGAGCCATGGCTGAAGTTGATGCGCATCACGTCGGCCCCCGCCGCCACCAGGGCGCGCAGCACTTGCGGCGCATCCGTTGCCGGGCCGAGGGTGGTGACGATCTTGGTACGACGGAAAAGCCGGGGGTTGCTGCTCATGAGACTCCAATTCGTGAAACTGCACCTGGAAACGGCGCGTAATCGCCGCTAGGGTAGCGCGCCGTCGTGAACCCTGATCATCTGGCATGCCGTCAGCCCGGAGCCGGCGGCTGCGTTATAGCCACGCCCAAACCCTCTTCAAAGGAGCCACTCCATGCGCCAAACCCTGCTGGCCATCATTACTCTGACCGCACTCACGGCACCGGCTCACGCCCAGCTGGCCCGCTCGTTCTCGTCGGCTACCTACACCGGCGTTGGCGGCAGCCAGGTCAAGGCCGATTTCGACAACCTCGGCAAGGCCTACAACCTCGATGCCATCGGTGGTTACCACCTCACACCAGCACAGCCCTGGGGCCGCATTGCAGCCGAGCTGAATCTGGGCGTGACCGTCTCGCCCGGCAAGAACTCCGGCGGCTCCGGCGGACTCGGCGGCGGTGGTGGCGTGCTGGGTGGCGGGGGCGGCAACGCCAGCAACGGCAACACAACCGCCGGCAATGACGACCTGCAAACCTTCGTGCTCAGCATCCAGGCCGTCTACCGCACCCCCGGCCGTCTCTACGGCATGGGCACCGTGGGCTACGGCCTGACCAGCACCAGCATCCAGGAAATCGAGGACAACGGCCGCACCTCGGCCAGCTTTGGCGGTGGTCTGGGCTTCAAGTTTGGCGAGAACACCGCTGCGGTGGAGTTGCTTTACACGCGCGTCAGCGAAGACCTTCAAACTCTCGGCATCCGCTTCATCTACTGATCTCCCATGTCCCTCACTCTTGGCACCCCCCTCAGCCCTGGCGCAACCCGCGTTCTCTTTCTCGGCGCTGGCGAGCTGGGCAAGGAGGTGGTGATCGAGCTGCAACGCCTTGGCGTGGAAGTGATCGCCTGCGACCGCTATGCCAACGCGCCCGCCATGCAGGTGGCGCATCGCAGCCACGTGTTCTCGATGCTCGATGGCGAGAAGCTGCGGGCAGTGATCGAGCAGGAAAAGCCGCACTTCATCGTGCCCGAGATCGAGGCCATCCACACCGCGACGCTGCTGGAGATGGAAGCCGAAGGCTGGACGGTGATCCCCACCGCCCGTGCCGCCCGGCTGACGATGGACCGCGAGGGTATCCGCCGGCTGGCGGCCGAGACCCTGTGCTTGCCCGCCTCGCCCTACCAGTTTGCAGACTCGTTTGCGGCGTTTGAACAGGCCGTCGCCGCCGTGGGCATCCCCTGCGTGGTGAAGCCGCTGATGTCCTCCAGCGGCAAGGGCCAGAGCGTGGTGAAAACCACCGCCGACATCCAGAAGGCCTGGGACTATGCCCAGCAGGGCGGCCGCGCCGGAGCCGGTCGCGTGATCGTCGAGGGCTTCATCGACTTCGACTACGAAATCACGCTGCTGACCGTGCGCCATGACGACGGCAAGGGCGGTATCCAGACCAGTTTCTGCGCGCCCATCGGGCACTTGCAGATCGACGGCGACTATCGTGAAAGCTGGCAGCCCTGTGCGATGTCCGACGCCGCACTCGCCCGGGCGCAGGCCATTGCCGAGACCATCACCGGCAATCTCGGCGGCCGCGGCCTGTTCGGGGTGGAGCTGTTCGTGAAAGGCGATGCGGTGATCTTCAGCGAAGTCAGTCCGCGCCCCCACGACACCGGGCTCGTCACCCTCATTTCGCAGGACCTGCCTCAGTTTGCCCTGCACGCCCGGGCCATTCTCGGCCTGCCCATCCCCAACATCCGCGCCCGCGGTGCGGCGGCAAGCTCCGCCATCCTGCTCGAAGGTGACCGCATGGCGCCGAGCTATGCGGGGGTGGCCGAGGCGCTCGCGCAGCCGGACACCATGATCCGCCTGTTCGGCAAGCCGGAGATCGTGGGTCGCCGCCGCATGGGCGTGGCCCTGGCCCTGGGGGATGACATCGAACAGGCACGCGCCAAGGCACGCGCAGCGGCAGGCCAGGTGCGGGTGAAGGCATAGCAAAGCCCCACCACAAAAAACGGGCCTTGCGGCCCGTTTTTTGTTTGCGGCGTCCTCGCTAGGCGGCCTGCGCCAAGGCCGCGGCGCGGGGCGGCGAGGCCTCGCCGCCATTGCCCAGCAAGACCCGCCCCAGCTTGTCGCGCCCGAGCCGGGCGGTGAACTGCTGGTCGCGCCAGACGGCGCGACCAGCGATCAGGCTGGTGGTCACCACGCCTTCACTGCGGTTCACCATCTGGTGGTGCGCTAACTGCTCGCGCCAGACCAGATGGGTGTTGGACTCGCTGTGGTAGCGGCGCAGCGCCTCGGGGTCGATCACGATCACGTCGGCGGGCATACCCACCGCGATGCGGCCGCCGCGCACGCCGAAGAACTCCGCGGGGTCCCGCGTGAGCCGGCGAACATGCCAGGCGACTTTCTCAACCCCATACCGCTGCGCCATCTGCAAGCCGCGCAGATTGCCGTCGTAGAAGGCCATGTTGGTCAGATGCGCGCCGCTGTCGTTGAAGCCCGGCAGTACCTGCGGGTCGAACAGGAGCTTTTCAGTGAGCACCGGGTCACGGTTGGCGGTGAGCGTGCTGGTGCGCAGCGCCGTGTCGTACTCGCGGTAGAGATGCAGCACGAAATCCACCTCGTCCGCTGCCTTTGGCACCCGGGCGAAGTGCTCGCGCTCCTCCTCGCTGCGGGCGCCCTCGCCCGTCGCCTGCCAGTGCAGGATGCGCGTATGCAGGGCAGCCAGCGTCTCACCCTTCCACTGCGCGGGCACCGGGCCGGAATCCACTGTGATGTCTTCTGTGCGGCGCGAGAAGGCGTACTGCTCGCGCTTCAGCAGCCGCATGAGGTTGGGCAGGTTGAAGCCGGCGCGGCCCATCAGCCACATCTTGCGGAAGCGCGCCTGGTAGGCGGGGTCGTTGAGCAGCGCCAGACGAGCAGCCCGATCACCGAGATCCGGCTCGTTGAGCTCGCGCAGCTCGGCAATTTCCTCCGACAGCGGATTGATCGGGCCATCCCACCACACGCGGAAGGGTGCGGCGAGCGCCTGGAAGCGGAAGTGCCCGCCCATGAACTTCGAGTTCAACACCCGCGTCAGGAACATCGCGAGCTTGGCGAGGCTCGCGTTGGTGGCAATGTCCATCGCCGCCACAGCCGTGGTCTTGAGCGTCCTGCCCCAGAGCCTGGCGCAGGTGAGCGAGAAATTGCGCAGCACTTGTAGCGGATTGTCCTTGGGCGGTGTGGCCTGCCACACACGGCCATGCGCGCGTACCACATCCGTGAGGCGCTTCAGCTCGCCGAAAGTGCCCCATTGCGAGGGGATCTTGGTGCGCCGGTGCGGGTCGTTGGCGAGGTAGTGGAAAGGCAGTGCATCGGTCGAGAACCCTGCATAACCCTGCTGCATGGCGGTGTCGAGCAGGCTCTCCATGCGGGCCAGCTCAGCGGCGTCGGGCAGGCGCGAGACGCTCTGCTTGAGGCCCATCACCTCGGCCCGCAGCATCGAGTGCGGGATCATCGGCACCACATTGGGCCCGAGCGGCAGGGTGGCGAGGTGGGCGAGATACCCCGCGGTGTCGTTCCAGTCCACCTGCGCCGCCGCGCGCGACAGCACGTGCTTGGGGATGTTTTCGACCCGGGCGAAGCAATCGACGATCGGCTCTTCGCCGTTGCGGTTCTGCCGACCAAAGGCCAGGCCCAGTGAGCAGTTGGAGACCACGACCGTGGTGGTGCCGTGGCGCACCACCTCGGGCAGACGCGGGTCGAGTTCCACCTCCAGATCGAGATGGGTGTGCGCATCGAACAGGCCCGGCAGCACCCACTGGCCTTTCGCGTCGATCACCTCCTGCGCGTCGGCAGCGGCAAGCGCCTCGCCAACGGCGGCGATGTCGCGCCCCTTGATGGCGACATCCATGAGACGCGGTGCCGCACCATCCCCGTCAAACAGCAATCCATTGCGAATCAATACATCCCATTGCATAGCCTCACTCCTTGTAAGCGCTTTTTCATTGTTTCCGCCGCTCGCACTTTAGGGCCGCCATGTTGAAGGATTGATGGCTTAGGTCCTTTTTGCCCCGAAGACTTTCCGCAGGATGTCGGAGGTGCGCGCCGCCGGGTTTTCGCGGATGCGCGCCTCTTCGGCCGCCACCTGCACAAACAGACTGTCGAGTGCCTTTTGGGTCACGAAGGCGTCGAGATCGGCGCTGCTCCCCAGCGAGGCCGCAAACGGCCCGGCGGAGGCCACCATCTGCTGGTAACTCTGCACCAGGCCCACATCGGCCGTGGCCTTGGCGACCAGCGGCCGGAACCGGGCCGTCAGCGTCTCGCTGGTGGTGCGCTTGAAATACTGCGTGGCGGCATCGTTGGGGCCGGTGAGGATGCCCCGCACGTCATCGAGCGTGAGCTTCTCCACCGCCGTGGCAAAGACCTCCGCCGCCACCGGTACCGCCTGTTCTGCAGCCCGGTTCAGGCTCAGGTGCAGCTGGTCGATGCTCGCCCCCATGCCGATGCCGCGCACCAGACCTTCCACCTTGCGGATGGGTTTGGGCAGGGGGATACGCGCTGCCGCATTGCCCCAGAAGCCATCGGTGCGACCAAGATGGGCCACCGCCGTGCGGGTGCCCTGCGCCAAAGCGGCCTTCAGCCCCGCCGCGATCTCGCTGTTGCTGAGCGTGGCGAGGCTGCCGCCCACACCCGGCTGCTGTGCTGCCTGCTGGACCGCGCCCAGCGCATCTTTCCATTTGGATGCGGCGGCACCGAGCGGCATCAGGGCAGCAACAAAGACCAGGGCGTGGAGGCGACGCATGCGGGGTTTCCGGTGGTGTTGATGGACGGTGGGACTGCATCGCGCTGCAGTGGCGCGGTCAAGCCGTCAAAGCAGCCCGCCTCGCCTTGTCATCGCGAGGCGCGTAGAATCCGCGATCTTTTTCCGTGCTGCGTCGCAGCAAAATAGCCCAGAGCTGATTGTTTATGAGCATCCAGAACCTTCGCAACATCGCCATCATCGCCCACGTTGACCACGGCAAGACGACCCTGGTGGACAAGCTGCTGCGCCAGTCGCAGACCCTCGACGCGCGCGAGACGCTGGGCGAACGCATCATGGACAGCAACGATCTGGAGCGCGAGCGCGGCATCACCATCCTCGCCAAGAACACGGCCATCAAGTGGCTGGACAAGCGCACCGACACCGAATACCGCATCAACATCGTCGACACCCCCGGACACGCCGACTTCGGCGGCGAAGTGGAGCGC
>Ga0255091_1000038_pt1 | contig 67249 bp, 65 predicted proteins | sample Colum_Yuk_RepB_8_2_FD_188439 | JGI IMG/M metagenome (GOLD analysis project Ga0255091, IMG submission 188439) | Freshwater microbial communities from Columbia River, Oregon, United States - Colum_Yuk_RepB_8d | ecosystem: Environmental > Aquatic > Freshwater > River | place: USA: Oregon... | reverse complement strand
AGACGCAGGTCGACGTGCTGAGTGCAGCGCTGCGTCAGCTCTCTTCGCAGCAACGCCTGTGTGGCAACCTCGAACTCACCCAGTTGCGCCGAACCGCGCTGGATGAGGCGATGGCTCTGGGCAAAACGGCATTCCTGCAGAGCGTTAAAACACACGTGCGCGCGGCGCTCGCCCGCCCCTTAGAGGGGAGCATCCAGTTTGCCCTACCCTGAGTTCGTCCTGGCGCTGACGCCCGAACAGCTGGCGCTGCTAGGCGCCGTGCTGGCGTTGCTGGTGGGCTTGCTGGCGGCGCGCTTGAAGCACCGGCAACTGCTGCGGCTACGGCGCGAACATCTCGCCGGCGCCGGACAACATCAGGCCGCGCTGGAAACGATCCAACAGACCCTCACCGCGCTGGCCGCCGAAGTTGCCGCCGGCCGCGAAGACTTGAACACCGGACTGCGCGCGTGGCGTGAAGCGCCCGCGCCGGCCATGTCCGGCTCAGCCGAACTGGCGTCTACCGCCTCGCCAAGTCCTTTCGACCTCGCCTTCACGCTGATCAAGAGCGGCGTGCCCGACGCCGAAGTCGTGCGTCGCGCGGGCGTGGACGCTGAAACCGTTGAACTGCTGGCGCATTTGCACCGGCCTAAAACGACTAGCCCCCGGCCGCCGGCTGCCGAGCAGGCGCCTCCGCCCGCTTGATTAGCAAGCCGTCCGTCCACGCCCTGAGCGCCTCGGGCGTGGCGGCGCCGATCCGTCCCCAGATTCGTCGTTCGTAATAGCGATAGTCGGCCGCCACCAGCTCCGGACCCGAGGCGTAGAAGGCATAGCCCAGCAGCGCGTAGGTCAGCACCAGAAAGAGCGGGCTGACGAGCGCCGCCACGGCGTAGAAGCAAACCACCATTGCCAGCTGCCGCCAGGCGCCCGCGAGTATCAGGTAGATGACGGGAAAGCTGAGCGCGAGGAAAGATTTGGCGCCGGCCTGCAAAGGATAGAAACGCTGCTCATCGCGAAAGATGTCTGCCCATAAGAGGTCGGCGGCCGGCAGCGACTCGACGACATCCGCCTGCGCGGTCGGCTCCAGCAGCAAACCGGCCACGCCGCGCTCTGCCTGCAGCACCAGACTGCTTGTGTTCCGCTGCAGGCTGACGCGGCAGGCCTTACGGCCTACGCGACTGAGGATTTCTTCCGCGCTGGCCGAGCCGGCAGCGATCTCGCGCGCCTCGTTTGGCGCAAAAACCAGCACATCGTCGATTTGAAAGAAATGCCGCTCGATGGCCTCGGGATCAATCTCGACCACCCGAAAGGCCAGCGTCGCGCTGTCCTCCTCCGTGCTGGCTTCCACTTTCATCTTCAGGGATAACTCAGCGCGCTTTTCTGCTTTTGCAGAATCTGCAGGGCGCTGTTCTGCGCCCGGATCAAGTCGGCAAGGCTGTCCATGATCTTCTGCTGCTGCGCGAGAATGCGCGCATCGGAAGCGTCCGCCCCGCGCGCACCCGGCGCGGCGGCGGGCGCCGTCCGCGGCAGGCGTTCGACGAGCTGCTGCAACACGCGCAGCCGCTGATTGATCGCCGACAGCTCGGCGTCGGCCGTAGCCGCAGCTTTAGGCGCGGCCTGCACGCGGGCGGGCGCGGCCGCGACCAGCGGCTTGCTAAGGATGCTGGTCACCGCCTCCTGATGGCCTTTCACTTCTTTGGTCAGGCCTTCAAACATTTCTTTCTGCAGGGCTAGCGCATCTGCCGCCTCCCGTTGCTGCGCGCCCAGCGCCGCGGTCAAGGCTTCCAGCTGCTCCTTTGGCGAGCCGGTTTCCTTAATCGCCGCAGTGAGGGTATTCACGTCGCCGATATAAGTCTTCAGCGCCTCGCGCGAGACTTCGCCGATGCGTTCAAATTCGCTCTTGGTCGACAGCATCAGCACCAGCGCTACCACCAGCGCCACCACGCCCACGACGCTCAAGGCGCCGATGGCCATCAGCGCACGCCGATGCACCTGCTTCATGCTGTTGACCATGCGCTCGCTGCGCTCGATCACATCGTGCTTGATGCGGCCAATTTCTTTCACGGCATCGGTCGCGGCGTCGGCGCTTTCCAGCGCGATGTAAATGCTTTTCTGGATTTCTTCCAGCAAGGGCTCACTCATGATTTCTCTCTCCGTAAATTGCCCGCGGCGGTGCTTTCTGCGCAGGGCTGGCTGGAATAAATTTGCACGAGTCGTGCCGGAAGGGTCGCGCTGACGAAGCCAAAGCGACGACAGCCGTGGGGCGTCGCGGCCTGATAGGTCACGTAGTAATGCCGGCATCCGCGGCACTGCGTGTCGGCCGGTGGCGACTGACTGCTCATCCTGCCCCGCGCGCCCGGCGCCCGCTCTCATCGAACATAAAGGCTTCCGGCGGGACCGCTGTCGGTGCCTCTCCTTCGACGCCGTTCAGCACGTGGGCGAGGACCACCGCGACTGCCTGAAACAGCTCTTCCCGTATGGCGTGGCCGACGTCACTGGTAAAAAAGATCGCGCGGGTCAGTTCAGGCTGGCGATGGATCGGGATGCCCAGCGCGCGCGCCTCATCCTGCAATTTAAGGGCAGGCTTGCCCTGCGCCTTGGCGCACACCGTCGGCGGCAGGTCCTCACCGGGCTGATACGACAGCGCGATGAGGAAGTGCGTCGGGTTGACCAGCACCACGGTCGCCTCGCGCACGGCGCCGGCCGTTCTGCCCATGGTGATCTCACGCTGCATGCGTCGCACCCGCGCGCGCAGTTCCGGCGAGCCTTCGCTTTGCCGATGCTCGTCGCGCGCTTCCTGCTTGGTCATCATCATGGACTGGCGGTGCTGCCACCATTGATAGAGCGCATCGACCAGCGCAAACAACAGGGCGACGCCCAGCAGCGCCAGCACCATGCGCCAGATTTCGCTAGTCACCACCCCCGTGACACCAGGAAGACTGGTTCGCACTAATCCTGCCAACAGCAGCCACTGGTCGCGAAACACCCAGTACATGACCGCGAGCACCAGTGCAGACTTGCCCAGCGTTTTAACCAACTCATACAGCGCCTGCTTGCCAAACAGGCGGGCGAGGCCGTTGATGGGGTTGAGGCGACTCCACTTGGGTTGCAGCGCCTGCGTGGAGAAGTTGAAGCCACCGAGCGCGAACTGCGAGATCAGCACGCCAATGGCCACGGGCACCGCGACGGTCAGCACCAGTTCCAGCATCTCAAGGCCGGCCGCGCCGAATTGCCGCAGCAGGGCCTGATGGTCGCCGCCCGCCGTATTCAGCTGCAGCGACTCGCGCAAGAGCGCCGTCAGGGAGTTGACCATGGCCCGACCCTGTACCGCCAACGCGCCGAAGGCCGCGGCCAGTGCCGCAAGCGAGAGCAAATCCTTGGAACTTAGCGTTCTGCCCTCTTCCCGGGCGCGGCGCTTTTTTTGCTCCGAGGGTTCCTCGGTCTTCTCCTGGCTGTCGTCCTGTTGCTCGGCCATGCGCGTGCTACCGCGGTGCGCTGTTGGTGATCAGGGCGTCGGTGGCCGACAGCGCATCCAGCAGCACCGCCACCATCTTCACGCTGATGTCCGGCATAAAGACACACAGGGCCACGCCGCCGACCAGCAGCGCCAAGGGCACGCCGATCGAGAACATATTCATCTGCGGCGCCAGTCGATTAAGAATCCCGGTGCCGATATTGAGCAGGACCACCACAAACACCACGGGCGACATCAGCACCAGCGCATTGACCAGCATGGGGCCAACCGCTTCGCTCACTTCACGCAGCAGGCCGCTGGGCAGGCCTTCGGCGCCCGGCGGCCACAGGCTGTAGGAGCGAATCAGCAATCCCAGCAGGAGAATGGGGCCCTGAATGCTCAGAAAGGCGATCAGCATCAGTTGATTCAGGAGTTGGGCAATCAGCGGATTGCCCTCGCCGCTTGAGGGGTCAACCATCGAGGCGAAGCTCAAGCCCATGGTGGCCGCGACGACTTCACCGGCCGCCGCCGCTGCGCCAAACAAGATGCGCAAGAACAAACCCAGAGACGCGCCGAGGATAACTTCACGCGCCGCCATTTCGAGTTTCAGCAAGGTGCCGCCCGCCAAGGCGGCGGGGGCCTGCACGTGCGAGGCGACCACCACCGCCACCAGCGTGACGATGACCAGCCGGATCTGCAGGGTTAAGGGATTGGCACTCAGGATCGGCGCGCTTAAAAAAAACGCCGAGACCCGCAGGTGAAAGAAAGCCACCTGGTAGAGCCAGTTCAACAGGTCCGCGTGCTGGAGTGCGATCAAAATGCCATTCCGGCGATGCGTTCAAAGACCAGACCGAACAGCACGCGACAGCGGTCCAGCATGAGCGGGCCCAGCAAACCCATCACCAGAAAGACCACCACAATTTTCGGCACGAACGAAAGCGTCATCTCGTTCACCGACGTCGCGGCCTGAATGATGCCAACGACGAGGCCCACCACCAGCGCGGCCAGAATGGGTGGCGCCATGAGATAGAGCAGGGTCCAGGATGCCTCGCGACCGATAAGCGTGATGTATTCCGGCATGACGGGCTCCTATTTGCCGTAGCTCTGTACCAGCGAACCAATGGTCATGGCCCAGCCGTCGACGCTGACAAACAGCAGCAGCTTGAACGGCAGCGAAACCAGCATGGGCGAGACCATCATCATGCCCAGCGACATCAGGATGCTGGCGATCACCAGATCGATGACCAGAAACGGAATGAACAACATGAAGCCCATCTCGAAGCCCGTGCGCATTTCGCTGACCACGAAGGCGGGTGCGGCGATGCTCATGGGAATGTCCGCTACCTTTGCGTAGTTTTTGGCGCCCACCAAATCAGCGAAGGCGATCACATCGGCCTCCTTGGTGTTGGCCAGCATGAAGGTTTTAACCACTTGCAGGCCGCGACTGAGCGCAAGGTCGCCCGCCATCTCGCCCGCGATAAAGGGCGCAATGGCTTCCTGCTGCAGCTTCTCGTAGGTCGGCTGCATGACCAGCATGCTGGCGACCAGGGCGACGCCGATCAGCACCTGATTGGGCGGCGTCTGGGCGGTACCAAGCGCCTGACGCAGAATCGAAAGCACGATGATGATGCGGGTGAACGAGGTCGCCATCAGTAACAGCGAAGGCAGTATCGTCAGCGCCGACATCAGCAGCAGCAGTTGCAGCGGCACGGAGTAGCTGGTGCCGCCACCGCTCTGTGGTGCCGATTGCAGCACCGTTAAATCCAGCGGCCCGGCGCCGGCGGCCCCACTGGCGAGCAGCGCCACAGCGAGGGCCCAGCGCGCGGCGCGGCGGCGGTGTTCAAGCCTCATGGGCTGTCCCCGTCGCCACATCCATGGCGAGCGGCTGCGGCAGGCGTGCGTCGCCGATGGCGACCACAAAGGGACGGCTCTCAATTTCAATCAGCGCACAGCCGCTCCCCGGCCGAAACCAGACCACATCAACAATGCGAATCTTTCGGACCATAGGTCGGCTACCGGGCCAGATCGCGCCGCGCCGGCGTAACCAGATCCCCAGCCCCCACAGCGCAGCGAGCAGCAGCAGGATGAGGCCGAGCGGCCCCAGCACCTGCCCCATTCGCTCGATTGTCGTTGCGCTGCTCACAGGTCGAGCAGGCGCTTTTCCGGCGTCACGATTTCGGTAAATCGCACGCCCAGGCGTTCGCCCACCATGACGATTTCGCCTTTCGCGATGCCGGCGCCGTTAACGAAAATATCCAGCTGCTCACCGGCTAGTCGATTCAGCTCGATGACCGAGCCCTCGTTGAGCCGGATGAGGTCGCGAATCTTGAGCGTGGTGGCGCCGACCTCAACGGTCAGTTTGACGTCGATATTTTCGAGCAAGCGCAGATTGTCGCCGCGCCGGCGATTTGCGTTGGTCAATTCCTGAGAATCCATGACGGCTTATTCCTCGAAGATTTCGGTAATTTTCACGGCGGCGTTGCTGCCCACTTCGCCGAGGGTGCCGGCGGCATAGCGCTGCTGCTCGATGTACAGCGTGACCCCTTCGACCGAGGGGATGTTCACCACCATGCCCGCTTCCAGATCGAGCAGCTGCGACAAGGTGATGCTCGGCTCGGCGATGCGCGGGCGCACGGTCAGTTCGATGTTGAGTACGGCGTCGTAAAGCCGCTCGCGCCAGGTCAGGTCTTCGTCCGCCATCGTTGAGCTCAGCTTGGAGCGCAGCAGCGGGGCGATGGGTTTCAGGCTTTGCAGGGTGTAGCAAAGGTCGATGACGAACGGGTCGAGCGTTGGCACCTGTACCGCAAAGCTGTTGACGAGAATCATGTCCGAGCCCTCGCAAAACGCGATGAAGGCGGGATTGGTTTCAGTGCCGATCACGTTGACATCGAGCGTCATGGTGTCGCGCCAGGCCAGCTTTAGCTGCGCGGCGATGCGCTCGGTGATCATCCGCGCCACCCGCTCTTCGGTGGGCGTGAATTCGTTTTGCCGGGTAGTCGACGCCGGGCCCGTGCCTCCGAAGTAGCGGTTCACCAGCAGGCTGATGAAATCTGGTCGGTAGGTCAGCAGCCCCGTGCCTTTTAGCTGCTCCAGCTTGAGCGTGTTCAGGCTGACAAAGGGCGGCAGCGATTCCAGATATTCATCCAGCGTTTTCGCTTCCGGCGGAAAGGCCGAAATGCGCGGCTGAAAGCGCAGGAAACTCTGAAACACATTCCGCATCGCGCGACCAAGCCGGTCGTCGATTGCATTCAGCGCGTGCAGGTCGCCCATCAGCGACATGTCGTCCCCGGCAAAGCTGAACGGCACCACGTCTACCGAATCGGGCACGCCGACGCGCGGCGGTGAATCGGCAGCCGAAAGGCTCGCCAGCAGGGCGGAGACTTCCTGTTCGCTGAGGGTTTTTACCGAGGCCATGAACGAGGGGCTACTGGGTCACGAAGGAGGTGAAGTGCACTTCCTCGATACCGCCGAACCGGGTCTTCTTCAGCAGGACGTCATTGATGGCATCCCGAATACGGCCGGCGATTTGCTGCTTCGCCTCGATGCCAACAATGTCCTCATCGGTGCAATCCGCCAGCGTCCCGATGACCGCGCTCTTAAGCGCCGGCTCGTGCGCCTTGACGTTCGTAATGACCTGATCGTCGTATTGGGTCGACAGGGCGATCGTCACCTGAATGAAGTGGCGCGAGTTCTTGAGGTTGGCGGTGAAGGTGCCGGGAAAATCGTAATAGGTTGTCGCAAACTCGGCTTCGACCTCGACCTTCTTCTTTTTGGGGCCACACGGCGGCTTGCCGCCCGCCTCGTCTTTCTTCTCGCCGTGCTCACCGCCGGCTTCAGCTGCGGCCACCGGCACGCAGTCCTCTTCGGCCGCTTCACCTTCGTGGTGCTCGGTGTCTTCTTTCTTGTGCTCTTCACCGGCCGGCGGTTTCAACAGACCGGCGAATTCGTCTTCGGGCGGCGCCATCATCTTGTTCGCGACAAACCCGCCAGCCGCGCCCAGGACCAGCAGCAACAAGGCGCCCACAATCATGAGCACCAGCTTGAGCGGAGATTTTTTGGGCGCGGCCGGCTCGGCGGCGGCGTTCTTGTCGGCTTTGTCGGATTTATCGGCCATGGGCCAGCTGCTCCAGAGTTACTAGCGGGGGTGTCAGGCGAGGGCTGTGGCGGGTGGCGGTTCGAGAATTTCGATACTCGACACATTCAGCCCGCCGCGCGCGAGGCTGGCGGCGATCGCCGGCGCCTCACCGTGAAAAAAGCGCCGCGCGCGGTCGTTCTGCGCGCCAAGTTTCATTTGGACCCCGCCGCTGGCGGTCAAGGCGAGGGTGACGGTCAGGGCGCCCATCAGTCGCGGATGGAGCTGCAAGGTGACGGTTTGCAAACTGCCCGGAGCGCCCAGCGCGGGCAGCCGGATTCTTGCGCTTTCAAGCAGGCTTTCGCGCCAGGCCTGGCTGCGTAAATCGAGGCTGCGCGGCGCCGCGGCGGCAGGGCTTTCGGCATCCCGCGGGGGCGGCGGTGCGGCTTCGGCGCCCGGCGTCGAAGCGGCGGCACCGGGCGGTCCGGCGAGCTCCTGAGTGGCGCGCGCCAGCGATTGCGTAAACGGCACGACCGCTTCCGGCGCGAGGATGCTCATCTCCGGGGTCGGCAGCGGCGTGGCCCGTGGCGCATCGTCCTCGGGCAGGCGCCGCTTCGCTCCTCCTGCGACAGGGCGCGCACTGGTCGACGAGGGCCCGGCCGTGTCGGCTGCCAGATCCGCCGGACTGCTCGCCGACGCCGACGCACGCCGACCGCGGTGGTTTTTCGCCTCCGGGCTCAGGGCCTCGGCGCGGGGTACAGCGGCCGCATTGGACGCTGAGGATTCTCCGGCCGTCGCCGCAGCGTCCTCAGACGCGGCGGGCGTCGTCGCTGTCCCGCGGCCGAGCGCGGCCGAAAGCACGGTCGCTGGCGATTCGATAGAGGGAGCGATAGTGTTCGGCGCGACGGGCGATGGGGTGCTGGTCGCCATTACCGCTGCCGGGGAGACCGGCGCCGCGTGCGAGGCGGCAGGCTGCTCACGCCGCAGAGCGTCAGCGAGCTCGACGGCTACTGCCGCGCTAGCGTCGCTCGGGGCGGACGGGCGACCGTCCTGCGGGACCGCCGCTTGCGCCGAATCCGCGATCGCATCTGGCGCCGGCGGCGATGCGACAGGCGTGGCCGCGGCAACAAGCACCTCGGCCGTCGGTTGGCCGGACGGACCCACCGCGTCCACCCGCGGATTCAGGATCGTGGGCGGAGCTGGTGGCAGGTTCGCGGCCATCGGTAAACCGTCAGCGCCCAGAGACGGCGTCAAGTCAGTAGCGGTATCCGCCGTTGCCGTGTTCTCAGGCGTCGCGTCGAATAGCTCGAGGTCTTCCGTCCCGTCCGCCGCAAGGGCGAGCGCCGGGTCCAGCGCCGGGGCAGGCTGCCCCGCCAGCCCGGCGCTGAAGAAAGGCAACAGCGCGCCCACGGCGGGCGCGGTGCGCAAGGCGGATTTATCGCCCGCGCGAAGGAAAGAGAGGCGCGAGTCCACTGCCGCCAGAGCGTCTTCCCGATTGGGTCGCGCTTTGGCCAGGGCCTCCGGGATGGCTGACAACGCGGTTGATTCCGAGGATGGCGTAGGCGAAGCCTCATCCTCATGCGCGCTCGAAGCGAGCGAAGAAACTTCCAATTCGGTGGCGCCTGCGACCGGCGAGTCGGGGCTTGTCGGTTCGCTCGCCGCCGGCGGCAATTCGAATAGCTTGCCGGCGCTGCCGGGCGTGCTGGCGGCGCCGCTGGAGGCGTCGCGCGCTGTCGTCTGTGGCGCTGCCGAGACGGGCGCAAGATTCAGAAAATTCATGAGGGGCGGTGTCCGTGTGAGGGCCGTGGATGGCGCACTTGAAGCGGTTGAGACCAGCCCCGGATCAGCAATTGATGTGCCATTTAGACGCGTGCTCGCGGCGCCAGCGCCAAGGCTTCCGCCCGCTCGGCAGCCGTGCGATGTTCCGTTCGGGTTTCAAGCATCAGGCGCTCGATGTGCTCCACCCGCAGCCGCAAAGTCGTGACCGCCGCCATCCCGCGCGTGCGTTCTTCCTGCAGCCACTCGACCTGGCCCTGTTGTTCGCGATGGGCTTCTGCGAGTTCGCCCAGCTTTCGCCGAATCCCGCTCAAGGTCATGGCCGGCATGCCGCGCGCCTCCTCCAGCTCCACGTAGTGGGCGCGTAGTTTCTGCAATTCATCGAGCAGACGTTGGGCTTCGGCAAGCGCGGTATTGATGCCCGCCAAGGCCTGCGTCTGACGCCGTTGCCGGTCGAGATAACGCAGCCGCAGGATCTGCAGGCGACGCAGGCGGCGTTTGAAATCAGCCATCGCTGGTTACCTTGAACAGCGCCTGCTGGGCGTCGTCCCAGCCGCAGCGCTGGTCCAGCGGCTGGCTGATGTAACTCATCATCTGCGGATGCCGGGTCAGCGCCAGATCGATCTCGCGATCCACGCCGGCCTGATAGCCGCCCATCAGCGCAAGGTCTTTGTTCTCCTGATACAGCGAGTAACGGCGGCGGAAAATCCGCGCGGCGTCGAGGTGGCGCTGGGCGCAGATGTGGGTCGAGACCCGGCTGACCGAAGAGGCCACGTCGATCGCGGGATAAACCCCCTGCTCGGCCAGCGTGCGCGACAACACGATATGCCCGTCGGTGATCGCGCGGGCCGCGTCGACCACGGGGTCATTCACGTCATCGCCATCGGCCAGCACGGTGTAGAAGGCCGTGACCGAGCCGCCAGTTTCGCGGTCGCGCCCCGCGCGCTCCACCAGCTTGGGAATCAGCGCGACCACCGAAGGCGGGTAGCCCTTGGCCGTCGGCTGCTCACCGAGCGCCAGGCCAATCTCACGCTGCGCATGGCCCACGCGGGTCAGTGAATCGACAATCAGCAAGACTTGCTTACCCTGACTGCGAAAATAGTCTGCTATCGCACACGCCCGATGCGCGCCGCGTATGCGCAGGATGGGCGACTGCTCGGCGGTGACCGCCACCACCACCGTCCTTGCCCGCGACTCTTCGGTCAACACGCTTTGTACGAAGCCGCTGACTTCACGCGCGCGCTCGCCGATCAGCGCAGCGACCACCACATCGGCCTGCGTGCCGCGACAGAGCATGGACAACAGCACGCTCTTGCCCACGCCCGAGCCAGCGATAAGCCCGATGCGCTGACCACGCCCCACCGACAGCAGGCCGTTAATCGCGCGCACGCCCACATCCAGCGGTTCGCTGACTTCCGCCCGGGTGAGGGGATTGACCTGCTGGCCGCGCAAGGCAACCTTGCCTTCGGCCACCAGCGGAGCCTGTCCGTCCAGCGGATGGCCGTCCGCGTCCCACACGCGGCCGAGGAGACCGCGCCCGACCGGCACTTCGTCGACGGCGCCGGTGACGCGCACCAGCGCGCCGGCGGCGATACGCGCAGAGCCATTGGTCAGGGCAATCATGGTTTCCTGCTCGCGAAAGCCAATGACTTCGCCGTGTCCGCCCAAGCCGTCGGTGGTGTCGATTTCGCAGGCCGCGCCGACCGGCGCACTGCAGCCCACGGCGCCAGCAATCGCGCCATCAAAACGCACCACGCGGCCGGCGCGCAGCGGCGGCGTGACGCGTGGGCGCAGTCGCAGACCGGCCAGCGCATTGATGCCGCGGGCGCTCACAGGGGTTTGTCCTCGCGCGGCGCCCAATGCAGCCGCCGGCTAAGGCCGCCGTCAACCGCAAACGCCGGGCTGTCGATGAAGAACGCGCCGCGCGAGAGATTTGGATCGGCGACCAGCCGCGCCGCAGAAGGCGCAGCCGTCCACGCCGCTTCCAGCGCCTGAAAATCTGCCGGGTTGACCATCACCCGAATCGCCCCCAGCGCGTTATCCACCGCGCTCAGGGCCTGGGTGATCTGCTGGCTGAGCCAGCTGCAGTCCAGCTCGACGGCGCGCCCGATGATGGCGCTGGCGATTTCCACGGCCGCGCGCTCCAACTCCTCGTGCAGACCCTGCACGGTGCCGGGTTCGAGCGTCGACATCTGGGCCAGCAGGCGGGCCAGCGCCTGATTGTCGGCCTGCGCGCTGGCCAGTTCCTGCTGCAGTCGGGCGATGGTGTCGGCTTGTCCCGGACATACCGGACAGGGCTCTGGCGCCGGTGCGGGGGCAGGCATCACCACCGGCGCTGCAGCACGCACCTCGGCGACGGGCTCGGCGACCGGCTCGGGCGGCTGCTCGGGCGCGGGCGCAGGCGGCGGTGCCACCGGCATGCGCTCGAGCAGCGCCTCGGCATCCATCGGCGTCGGTGGCTGCCATTGGCGGAACGCCTGGCTGTCGTTATGGACGCTGCCTTCGCGAACCTCGAATTCGCGACTGCGGTTGGGATTGCCGCCAATGACGCGCTCCACAAAAGCCCGCGCGGTCGCGTTACGGTCGCCTTGCGCGCTCATACGAAGTCGTCGCCGCGCCCGGCCAGCATCATGCTGCCGGCGTCAGACAGCTTTCTTGCGATTGCGATGACCTGCTTCTGCGCTTCCTGCACGTCGGTCACACGCATCGGACCTTTGGCTTCCAGCTCGTCGAGAATATTGGCGGCGGCGCGGCTCGACATGCAGCCAAAAATCTTTTCTTTCAGCCGGTCGTCTGCGCCCTTGACCGCCGTGACCAGCAAATCCGTCTCGACGTTACGCAGCAGCACGCCGAGGCTCTTCTCGTCCACCATGATCAGGTTCTCGAAGGTGAACATGTTGTCCTGAATATTGGTGATGAGGGTCTTGTCCTCCTTCAGCAGCGTTTTAACCACGCGCTGCTCAAGGTCCTGCTTCGTGAAGTTCATGATCTTGGCGGCGACCTTCACGCCACCGATCGACGACGCGCGCAGCGACGCATTGGTGCTGAACTGCGTCTGCATGATGTTTTCGAGCTCTTTCACCGCCTCCGGCGACACCATGTCCAGCGTCGCGATGCGCTTGATGACTTCCGGCTGCACGGTCGCCGGCAACATCGACAGCACGTCGGCTGCCACCGAGTAGTCGAGGTAGGACAGCACCAGCGCGATAACCTGCGGATGCTCGGTGACAATCATCTCGGCGATAGAGCGCGAATCCATCCACTGCAGCAGGTCGATGCCTTTGCTGCTGGTGCTGGGTGTGATGCGGGATAGCACCGAGGTCGCGCGGTCTTCACCCAGCGCGCGGGCCATGACGTTGCGAATGTATTCGCCGGAGGCCAGCCCCAGGCTGGTTTCGCCCCGGATGATGTTGATGAACTCGTCCAGCACCCGGTTGACGGTGGTCTGGTCGACGTTGGCCACCGAAAACATCGCCGCGCCCAGATGCTGGACTTCCATCGGACTCAGCCGGCGCAGCACTTCGGAGGCTTCTTCCTCGCCTAGCAGCAACATCAGGATGGCGCATTTCTGCGAATTCGAGAGATGTCGTTCGGGGACGTCTTCCGGCGTCACCACATCCAGCGCGTTTTCCTCAGCCACGGCATTAGCTCCTTAGTTCATCATCTCGGGACGCATGAGCTGCTTGAACACATTGGTCACCCGCGCGGCGTCTTCGCCGACCAGCATGCGCACCACCGCGACCTTGTCGTCGTAGGTGTTGGCGGTATCCAGCAGCTCGGCGGAGATGCCTTTCTTCTTCGGCTTCAGCTTCGCTTTGAGGTCTTCCAGACTTTCACCCGGGGCGAGGGTGATGGAGTCGAGGTGCGCGGCTTCATCCCGCAGCGAGGCCTGGTCGGCGGCCGCCAGTTCCACCGGCGACTGGAAGAGTCGCGGCGCCAGCGGTTTGAGAATCCCGAAGGCCAGCACCGCGATGAGCAGCGCGCCAATCAGCGACTTCGCGGCATCCGCCACCCAGGCGGCTTCGTACCAATGCTTGCCGGCGACGGTGACGGGGTCGGCGAAGGGCATCGCGCTGACCGACACGGTGTCGCCGCGCTCGGCATCAAAACCCACCGCGTCCTTCACCAGCTTCTCGATCTGCGCGAGCTCCGTGGCGGCGGCTTCGGCTTTCGCATCCGGCTTGCCTTTGGCTTTGGCGGCGCCTTCGGCACGCGCCGCGGTCGCTTCGGCGGTTTCACGAATGATCACCGCGACGCTGAGCTTTTTAAGGAAGGCTGCCGGGGCCTGGACGGTCTTCACTTCGCGACCGATTTCGAAATTACGCGTGCTGGACGAGGTCTTGCTGGCCGGCTTCTGCGCCGTCGCGGTAGCGGCGGCGGGCGCAGCGCCCTCGGCCGGCGGCGTCGCGGGCGGGGTAGCCGGCGGCGTTTGCTCGGCGTTGAGCGCAGGCGCGGTCGGCGGCGTGTTAGACAGGGTGCCCGGCACGCCGCGCGCGCCCTCTTCGGTCCGTTCCGAGGTGCTCGTTTGTTCGGAGCGCACCTGCACCGGGTCGTCGAACGATTCCTTGGTGGATTCCACCTTGGTGAAATCGAGCGAGGCCGTTACCTCGGCCGACAGATTCTGATAACCGACGATTGGCGCCAGCAGCGCCAGCACGCGCTCTCGATAACGACGCTCTACCTGCGTCTGATGCTGGAGTTGCCCTTCGGACAGCTGCATCTCGGCACTCGACGCCGAGGACGACAGCAACTTGCCGAACTGGTCGACCACCGTCACGTTGGCACTCGGCAGGTACGGCACGGAGCTGCTGACCATATGAATGATCGCCGCCACCTGCCCCTCGCCCAGAGAACGGCCGGCCGCGACCTTCACCACCACCGAGGCACGTGCTTCGGGCGCGTCCCGGACCAGCGCCGAGCGCGGTGCGATCGCCAGATGTACCCGTGCAGATTCGATGGGGTCAATTTCGGAAATCGTGCGCGCCAGTTCGGTTTCCTGCGTTTGCCGCAGGCGCGCCTGCTCCACGGGCTGGGAAATCCCCATCGGCATTTGCGAGAGCAGGTCGTAGCCGGAGGTAGCGGTGCGCGGGAGGCCGTTCTGCGCCAGCAGCACCTTGGCGCGATAAAAGTCCGCTTCGGGCACGCGCAGCAAACCGGTCTGGTGGTCGATCTCGACCGTCACGCCCTGCTTCTTCAGCGTGTCGATCACCGCGGCTTTGTCGCCGTCGGCCAGCTGCGGAAAGAGCTCGCGCATCTGCGGGGCTTTCACCAGCTGGTAGACGACAAAACCCAATACGGTAATCAGGAGCAGCGCGAACAGCGGCAAGGTGCGGCGCACGGCAGGCTGCTGCACAAACGCGTACACGCGCTGCTGCGCGACCGCGACCGGGTTATTGCGCACCAGCGTTAGCGACCCGCCATTCATGACTTCAGCCATTGCCCCACCCTCTTATTGATTGCGCGCGCCGGTCCCTAGACCGGCATCGACATGATGTCTTTGTAGGCCGATAGCAATTTATTGCGGACCTGCAGCGTGGCCTCGAAGGCGAGCGACGCTTTCTGGCGGGCCATCATCACTTTCGCGACATCGGTCTCGGTGCCGGCCTCAAACGCCTCGGACAGGGCGCCGGCCCGGTTCTCGGTCTGCGCCACCTGGTCCAGGGCCTGCTTGAAGGACTCCAGCACCTGACCCGTCTGACGCGGCGGAGCGGTTTCACTCACCGCGCGCAAACGCGCTTCGCCCTGACCCAGACGCTGCAGGTGCGGCATCGCGCTAGTCATGAATTCGATGGCCATGGCGCTGCCCCCTACGCGACCGAGGACAGCGGCTGGCCCGCGGTCTGGAAGACCACCGGGCTTTCCGGCGTATCAAACAAAATATGTTCGGCATCAATCACCGCGCCTTCGGCCAGCAGCAGTGCGCGCTGCACGACGTTTTCCAGCTCGCGCACGTTGCCGGGCCAGGGATGGGCGCGCAGTTTCTCCAGACCGGCATCGCTGATCGTGGGCAGGTCGTTGCGCGACGGCGCGTGACGCACCATCAGGGCTGCGGTGATCGGCGCGATGTCGCCCGGGCGGTCGCGAAGCGCGACGGTGTGCAGCGGGAACACGTTGAGCCGGTAGTAGAGATCTTCGCGGAAGGTGCCGTTGCGCACTTCCTGATGCATGTTGCGGTTCGACGTGGCGATCACGCGCACGTCGATCGGAATGGCTTTAGAGCCGCCGATGGGGGTGACTTCACGCTCCTGCAGCACCCGCAACAGCTTGGCCTGGAGCGAAAGCGCCATTTCGGAGATCTCGTCCAGCAGCAGCGTGCCTTCGTCGGCGGTGCGAAAAATGCCTTTGTTGGGCTGGTAGGCGCCGGTGAACGCGCCGCGCTCGTAGCCAAACAAAATCGCTTCGAGCATGGAGTCCGGCACGGCAGCACAATTGACCGCGACGAAGGGCTTATCGGCGCGGCCCGATGAGCGGTGCAGATACTGCGCGATAACTTCCTTGCCGGTGCCCGTCGGCCCGTTCACCATCACCGTGACCGGCGAGCGCGCCACCTTGCGCGACAGCGCGAGGAGTTCCAGCGTCTTCGCATCACCCGCCGCCACCGAGCCCACGCCCTGCAGAAAGTAACTCAGCAGTTCGGTTTGAAACTCGGTGTGCTCCGGCGCGATGGTCGCATCGGCCATGACGCCGTTGGGCTTCAGGTTGAAGCAAAACGTCTTGCCACGTCGAAAATTAAGCAGGCGGTCGATGTTCGTTTTCTGCGCCAACGCGCCAACGGACATATCGAGTTTCTGCAGCGTATTGCCTTCGGCGTTCAGCACCAGCGAGGCGGGCTCGTCGCGGCGCTCGACGCGGGTGGGGTCATTGGTCACCACCATTTCGTAGCCACGACTGGTCAGCGGCTTTAGATCAAAGCCGGCGTCTACTGCATCTTCCGTCACGATAATTCTGCGCATGGGGCTTCTCCTGTTGACGGAAGCACTAGAGCAAAAGGCAGGCCAGAATTATTTCAGCTGTAAGTGATTGTTTTCGCGCTTCTCCGCGGGATTACTTTCAGTTTGGTTCGTTTCGCCTGTCGCAGGAGTGTCAACGTGTTGAGAATGCCACTAGGCTTCCTGACACTTTTTGACAGACAGGTCCGCTGCATGATCGTTGGACACAGCGCCGCGACGCTCGCCATGAAAAAGATGCTGGCCCTGGCGGCGGACAAAGAGGCCTCGGTCTTGCTCGAAGGCCCGACCGGCGCGGGCAAGGACGTCGCCGCGCGCGCTGTGCACGATCTATCAAGTCGTGCGCACGGGCCTTTTGTGGCGGTGAATTGCGGCGCGCTGCCCGAGCATCTTGTGGTGTCTGAATTGTTCGGCTTCGAGAAAGGCGCTTTCACCGGCGCGGTGGTGGCGCGCGCCGGCAAGTTCGAACAAGCCGACGGCGGCACCATTTTCCTCGATGAGATTGGCGAGATGCCGCTGTCGGCCCAGTCGACGCTGCTGCGGATTCTGGAGACCCGCGAAGTCGAGCGCATTGGCGGGCGACACCCCATCAAGATCAACGTGCGCCTGATCTGCGCGACCAATCGCGATCTGGAAGCGCGGGTGGAAGCCGGCCAATTTCGCGCGGATCTGTTCTATCGCATCAACGTCTTTCCGGTGCAGGTGCCGGCGCTGAATGCGCGCCCCGACGATGTGAAGCCGCTGATTGAACATTTCCTGCAGCGCCACGCCATGGGCAGCCCGCCGCGCTTCAGCGCACAGGACTTCGAATTGCTCAGTCGCTACGGCTGGCCGGGCAATATTCGGGAATTACGCAATCTGGTCGAGCGGGCCTGCGTGATTTACGCGGGCGAGGCGGTCGATCTCGCCACCTTGCATCCGGCGCTGTTCCGCCATTCGGCCGAGGCTGTCGACGAAGTTGAAACAGAAGTTGACGCGGTATGGACGGCGGCAGGTTGCCCGGTAATTGATTCGGCATGGGCGGCGCAAGACAACGCGCTGCGGCCCAGCCCACCCCCGGCACCAAGGCTCGCGACCGCGGCGGGCGCGCAGGCCGCGGAGTGGATGGAGCCGGGACGGCTGGCGGGCACGCTGCTGACCCAGTTGGAAGGCATTGATATGCCGGTCTACATCAAGGCCCTCGAGCGGGCGCTGATCGACCGCGCCATCGACCGCTGCAATGGCAGCGTGAGCGCGGCGGCACGGGTACTACGCACCAACCGCACCACCATCATCGCGAAGATCAAACGCTCGGCGTAAATTCCGCCGCGCGTTTGGCTTTGGCCGCAGCGGTGCCCTCGGCGCGCGCCTGCTGTTCGGCCAGCGCCACCAGCCGAGCCTGCAAGTCGGCGAGCTGAGCCGCGAGCGCAGGCGACAGCGACTGCTCGCGCCGGTTCGCAATCGCGAACAGGGCTCGCCGGCGCTCGGCATCCAGCTGACCGAGCGTCAGGAAATCGCCGGCCTCGGCGAGTTTCAGCATCTCGACGGAAAGGTCGCGCACGACCTCCCAGCCCGCGCCGGCCGGTGCCTTATTTGCCAATCTGCTGCCAGGCTTCGGTCAGGTTGCCGACCACCCGCCGCGCCTGCGCCATGGTGTCGGGGTCGACCGCGCGGATACTGCGCACCAGCACCCCGCGCAGCCATTCGTAGAGTTGCTGCAGGTTGAGCGCAATTTCGCCGCCGTTGTCGAAATCCAGCGTCGACTGCAGGACGTGCAAAATCGACAGCGCGCGGGCAATGGCTTCGCCTTTTTCTTCCCGGGCGCCGCGCTTCGCGGCGTCTTCGACGCGATAAAGCAGGCTTCCCAGATCTTCAAACAGGTAGCGCACGAGACCCAGCGGGCTCGCGCCTTCCATCAGTCCGGCGCGGTCAACTTTCTGGTAGGCGGCAAGGGCAGCAGCTTTCATCGGGAATTCCTGTGCGAGAGAGTATTGATAGAGTCAGGAGACGACGGTTGCGCCAATTGTTTTAGCGAAGCAGCGGCTAGTTGTTACTGGTCCACATCTTCATTTGATTACTTAGAAAATCGCCGGTGCTGTTGAGGTCGCGCACCATGGTTTCCATCTGGCCGAAAGACAGGCGATAGCGCGTATCCAGTCGCTTGTACTCTTCGTCCAGCGCGCTCAGCTGGGTGCCGGCATCCGTCTTTTGCTTGGTCCAGTAGGCATCGCGGGCGCTCAGCGGCGAGCCGGTGGCAAGACCCTTCTCGAGCATGTCGGTCAGCCGGTCAAAAATGCCACGGGTCACCACAACCGTGCTGTCCTGCGGGTAAGCCCCAACCGCCACCGCCAGGCCTTCGGTCACGCTGCCCAGTGCGCCACGGAGCTGCGCGCCGGAGGACGTGGCCACCGCGCCGTTAATCTTGCCGCTGGCATTAACGCCCGAGACCAGCGCAGCGCCGCTGAGCCCAAACAGCGACTCGAGCGCTGCGTCGGCGCTGACCAGGCTTACCGCGCTGCCGGAACCCAGCGTACGAGAAGTGATTTGCAACGCACCTGCCGATGTGACCGAAACGGATACAAAGGCTTTGGCGCTGCGGAGAACCGGGTCGAGATTGGCGGCTGTTTCCAGCGCCGCGGCGAGCTCGGTGGCGCCGGCATAGCTGCCGGCCGGCAGGGCTAAGGTCGAACTGGCGGTAACGCTGCCAACCTTGATCCGCAGCGCGTTGCTGCCGGCGGTGATGCTGAGGGGCCAAGTTTCATTCGTCAGGTTCGCGGTGCCGGTCATGCTGCCCGCCGTGGCGGGCACCATGTCGCTCAGCGTGTAGGTGCCGGACGGCGTTGCTCCCACCCGGACCGGGGTGATGCCCAGATGGTTGCCACCGAGGCCGGTGTGCAGCACCGCCGCGACCCGCGCCGGATTGGCGGCGATCACGCGGTTGAGGATGGTGGTGTCGACCATCAGGGTGCCATCGCGATTGGTGCGCACGCCCAGCTCGGCCAGGGTCAGGCTTTCCCCTTCGGGCGTGACAAGCGGGACCGACGACAGCCCACGCAGCGTCTGCACCAACTGGCGCGCGGCGGTGTCGCCGGCCAGCGGACCACCGGGCTTGCCGTCTACACCGCGGGCCATGAGGGTGGCCATTTCCTTGCCCAGCGCGTTGAGCTGCTCGACGAAGGCGTTAATGCCATCGCTGAGCTGGGTGCTGGTCATCGCCGTTTCCACGGTCGCGATGCGGCCGACAGCGGCCTTCGAAATATCCAGCGAAACGCCGGGCAGGACATCCACAAAGGTATTGGTCTGGCTACGAACGGTCGCGCCATCCACGGTGATGGCCGCGTCGGTCGCCTGCTGGGACGTCACCAGACTGCTGACGAGACTGCTCAAGCCGCTGCTGCTGTCGTCGACGGCAGACAAGGCAAAGGCGAAGTCTTCACCAGACGGGCCGCGCAGCGACAGGCGCTCGCCCTGACTGGTGTTTAGCACGGTGGCCTGCAGGCGGGGCTCTGCCTTGCGAATCGCCGCCGCGATGCCGGCCAGCGAATTGGCCCCTGTGGTGATAGGCACCACCACGCCGGGGTTATCGACGTCCGCCACAAAGCTGCCGCTGCTGCGCGAGCCGAACTGGAGTGTGATAGCGCCGGTACCTACCGCGCTCCCGGCCGGCGTTCTCGCCGGGCTGACGCTGACCTGCTCCCGCGCCATGGATTGCACGGCGATCTCGGCGCGCAGGGCGGACGGTGCAGCGCCGGCGGTAAAGCTGGGCACGATTTCGGTGGCCAGCGACGAGGTGGCGGACCAGCCCAGATCCGTGCGGTTGAGCAGCCCGGCGATGTCGCCTTTCAACTTGCCCATCGTGGCGCGCAGCGAGGCCAGCCCGGAAATGGCGCTGTCGGCCGCGGCCTGCTTTTTGGTCGCGAGGTCTTTCCGCCCGGCGACTTCCGCCGTCGCCAGATCGGCAGAGAGCTTGGGGATGTCGAGCCCCGAGGCCGTCTTAATCGATGAAAGTACGTCGACCATTGCAATTCCTGCCCCGTGTAATCGGTGATGCCGGCGCCGCCCTCGCCCGTGGCGTGCCGCCCTTACTGCTGCTGCAGCAGCGTCAGCGCGCTTTGCGCCATCTTGTTGGCCTGCGCCAGCATCGCGGTCGCGGCCTGCGACAAGATTTGCCCCCGCGTCATGTTGCTGGCCTCTTCGGCATAGTCCGCGTCCATGATCCGGCTCTTCGCCAACTCGGTGTTGGTCGCGATGTTGGTCAGGTTGGAAATGGTGTGTTCGAGCCGGTTCTGCATTGCGCCGAGGCCGGAGCGTTCCTTGTTCACCAGTTCCAGCGCGGCATCGAGAATCTTGACCGTCAGCTGCGCCTTCTCGGGGTCGGTGATGTCGACGTCGCTGGCACCGGCCACAGCGCCGCTAGCGTTCTCCAGCGGGTCGCCGGCGTCGTCGACCGCCTGGGAAAAGAGCGTGGCAATCGTCATGTCCGAAATCGTGATGGTGACGGTTTCATCCGATTTGGCACCAATTTGCAGTTGCTCGGCGTAACCCGGCGTCCCCGCAGCACTGCCGGTCGGTGCTTTGAAGAGGGTGTTGTCGTTAAAGCGCGTAGTGGTGGCGACCCGCTCGAGTTCGGTCTTCAGCTGGGTGACTTCATCGTTCAGATAAACCCGGTCGGCCGGATTGTTGGTGCCACTGGCCGCTTGCAGCGCCAGTTCGCGGATGCGCAGCAGCATGGTCGAGACTTCGTCCAGCGCGCCCTCTGCAGACTGGGTGAGCGAGATGCCGTCCTGCGCGTTCTTGACCGCGGCGCGCAGACCCTTGATCTGTGCCTGCATGCGCGTCGCAATGGCCAGACCGGCGGCATCGTCGCCCGCGCGGTTAATTTTCTTGCCCGTCGACAGACGCTCCATGGCCTTTTCCTGCGCCTCCTTGGCATCCTCCAACGCATTCTGGGCCTGTAGCGCAGGAAGATTGGTGTTAATCGAGGTCATGGCGCGCTCCGGTGTTTAAGGAAAAGTCCCGCACTAAAAATTTGCAATTCTCAAGCCATCTCAATCAGAACAGCAGCTGGGCTACCGCCGGGGTTAACCGGCCGTGGACCATGAACGCAATCCGGTAATCTTGCAGAATCTGCTGCCGGACCACCGCCGCAAGTCGCTCCACATTGCCAGGCAAGTTGGGTTGCGGATCAGGCTGCGGCTGCAAACGCCGCAAAGCGCCCAGCATCTGCTCCTCCGACAGGGCCTGTGCTCCGCTCTCGGCGAGGGCCGCCTCGAACTGTCGCCCCTGATTGCCGACCACCCGCGCCTGTGCGAGCTGCACCGGCGCTGCTTCCGCCGTAGCGGCCACAGCCGCGGCCTGTGCCGCCTCGGCCGCCTCTCCGGACACCTCGGCCTGCTGCCCGGTCTCACGTCCTGCCTCACGCACCATGGCGGCGATCGCGGTAAACACCATGGCGTTCGCCAGCGTCTCGCCCGCCAGATCGGTCGGCTGAAAATCAGCGCTCGCCACCGGTTCCACCGGACGCGCACTTTCTACGGGCGTCGAGGGTGGCACCGTACTCCAGGTCGGCGCAGCCGCCGCCGTCTCGACGACCGGCGGCGCATAAGCCCCTGGAATCTGGGTGACTCCTGACACGAGCAACCTCCATCTGGACCTGGCCGCCTACTTCAGTGAAGACGACCGCGTTTAAAAAGCTTTAGTAAGGCCCGACACCACCGGCACGCCGGCCCGGGCTTGGGAAGCTTCGATCTGCCCCCACGCGCCGGGCCCGTGGTCGCCGGCTGGCCATTACTGCAGCAGCGTCAGCACGCTCTGCGACATCCGGTTGGCCTGGGCCAACATGGCGGTACCCGCCTGCTGCAGGATCTGGCCGCGCGTCATGTTGCTGGTTTCCACCGCGTAGTCCGCATCCTGAATCCGGCTGCGGGACATCTCGGTGTTGGTCACCACGTTGGTCAGGTTGGACACGGTGTGCTCAAGGCGATTGTTGACCGCCCCCAGATCAGAGCGCTGTTCGACGACCTGCTTGATGGCCGCGTCTACTGTAGTCAGTGCGTCGGCGGCCTTGGTGGCATCCTCAACCGAAGCGGTGGCAATGAACTTGCTGTTGGCCACATCGCCAAGCTCGGTGGTGTCCATGGACTTCAGATCAATGGCGATGTCTTCGGCAGCATTGGCCGCACTCGCGCCCGCCTTGATCTTGAGACTCAGGCCACCGGTCGTATTGAACAGGGCGCGGCCGTTGAAGTTGGTGGTGTTGGCAATGCGGTCGATTTCTTCTGCCAGCTGCTTCACTTCCGAATCCAGGTAGCCGCGGTCTTCCGTGCTGTTGGTGTCGTTCAGCGACTGAATCGCCAGTTCACGAATCCGCTGCAGCATGTTTTCGACTTCGCCCAGCGCACCGTCGGCCACCGAGGCCAGCGAAATGCCGTCGTTGGCATTTTTCACCGCGATGTTCAGACCCCGGATCTGTGAGGTCATGCGGGAAGAAATCGCGAGGCCCGCGGCGTCATCGCCACCCCGGTTGATCTTGAGGCCGGTCGAAAGGCGCTCCATGGCTTTCTCGGTGCTGATGCGCGAGTTGCGCAGCGCGGACTGGGCCGTAATGGAGGACACATTGGTGTTAATCGTCGTCATGGCTGAAAACTCCAGAAATTGAGAGATTCAAATCGTTGCGTTATGGCTGCTGGTGGACTGCTCTGGGTCTGGGAGAGAGGGGGGCCAGAGCCCCCCCTGAACCGCAGACCCTTTACAGTGGTTTCACTTACTGCAGCAGGGCCAGCACGCTCTGCGACATCTTGTTGGCCTGGGCCAACATCGCCGTCCCTGCCTGCTGCAGGATCTGGCCGCGCGTCATGTTGCTGGTTTCCACCGCGTAGTCCGCGTCCTGAATCCGGCTGCGGGACATCTCGGTGTTGGTCACCACGTTGGTCAGGTTGGACACCGTGTGCTCCAGGCGATTGCTCACCGCACCCAGATCCGAACGCTGCTCAACGACCTGCTTGATGGCCGCGTCTACCGCACTCAAAGCTTGCGCCGCATCAGCCACGTTGGCCACGCTGGCCGCCGAGATGTCGGTGGTGGCGTCGCCCAAATCATCGGTGTCCATCGACTTCAGGGTGATGCTGATGTCTTCGGCCGCGTTGCTGGCGCTGGCACCCGCCTTGATCTTCAAGGTCAAACCCGCCGCGGTGTCGAAGAGGTTCTTGCCGTTGAAGTTGGTGGTGTTGGCGATGCGGTCGATTTCCGCCGCCAGCTGCGTGACTTCCGAGTCCAGGTAGCCGCGGTCTTCGGTGCTGTTGGTGTCGTTCAGCGATTGAATCGCCAGTTCACGAATCCGCTGCAGCATGTTCTCGACTTCGCCCAGCGCGCCGTCGGCCACCGAAGCCAGCGAAATGCCGTCATTGGCATTCTTCACAGCGGTGCTGAGCCCACGGATCTGCGAGGTCATGCGCGAGGAGATCGCGAGGCCTGCGGCGTCGTCGCCGCCGCGGTTGATTTTCAGGCCCGTCGACAAACGCTCCATGGCTTTTTCGGTGCTGGCCCGCGAGTTGCGCAGCGCCGCCTGGGCGGTGATCGAAGACACATTGGTGTTAATTGTCGTCATCGTTAAAAGCTCCTAATACGCCCGCAGCGCGGGCAATCGTGTTGAGAGTTCAAAAAATCTGCGTTCTCTTTGTGGTCCTGTCATTCGTTCATGGGCCCTCGAAGCCTGGCTGCGGGAGGCTTCTTTCCGCGGGCGATTTCGCCCGAAAACTCACGTGGTTTATCCATGCCCGGCAGTGCCGGACGTACTTGTCTGGGCCTTGCGGCCCGTTCATCTGTCTGGTGCCATCCGCGGCGTGCGTAGTCGCTTCCGTGTCGCGGTAATCCGCTAACGCAGACGCTGCCGGCGCTGGTCCGGTCTGGCCCAGACTCATCTCCTCTTCCCCGGGCAGGCACACCCGCCCGTAGGCCGGTGCGCCCTCGCTGAAAGCCAATCCGCGCCGGGCGGACGCCGGCATCTGCGCATTCCGTTCATCCCCACGGTCTCCTGCGGACGCACTCGCCCGCAGCCGGATGCGCCGGTGCTGAAAGCCATCCCGCGCACGGTGGACGCCGGCATCTGTGCGTCCCTTTCATCACCACGACCTCCTGCGGAAGCACTCGCCCGTCGGCCGAGGCGCTGGCGGGATGGTTCGCTCTGCATTGCGCCGATCGTGGCGTGCCAAGGAAGCACTCATAGCAACGACCTCCGGCGGACGAACTCCCCCTTTTGCGGTGCCGGCGTGGCGCTTGGCGGTGCCGCTCCTGGCGTCTTCCTCACGCGGCGCCTTGTGCCGAGCGCTGACCGTCCGCAGCGCCGCTTCCCCATGAGCTGCGGCAGCGGTGAGGTCATTCGTCCTTCCTGGCGCACGGACCAGCAGTTACGCGCCGGCCGCATCAGCGCTGTGCGCCAACCCAGTCCGGTCTCGCAATCGGGGCGGTCGTTGTCATCAGCACCTTGGTGATGCGGCGTCCTGAATGCCTCCCGGCTACAGGGCCCGCATGACTGCGGCATGCCGGCCATCGCTGGCGCACGCAGAGACCAGGCGGGTCGCAAGACGGCGCACAACCAGTGCGACGCGATGGGCGTTTGACCGTCGCGTGGTTGCTCCGTGTGCTGGTGCCTGTGGTTGATCCTTCTAGCGAACCGCGCGGCGCTCATGACGGCCTCCGCGGAGCGAAGACAACGATCTTGATTCGCGCCTGTAGGCGTCGGCTAAGGCGGTGACCGGCAGCCAGGCTCTTTTGTGCGTTCGCGGGGCGCCGACTGCGCCGTGCACGAAAACCGTCGGCGGCGCCTGGCGTTCGCCCGGATAAGCTCTGGCGCGCGACCTCCGCCGCCGACAGCGGAATGTCGGGCCGTAGCGCGTTCGCCTGCTGGAGACAATCGAGCCGCGAGCCGCGCGAGCTTGAGATGGCGGGTGCTAAGGCGCCAAAGTTACCCATCGCCCGGTGCTGCCAGGCCGGGGCCGCATGAGAGGCGAATCGCTGCCTCGATGGGCGGGGCCAGCGCTGCACCGCCTGCGCAAGCGTTAATGCATCAGCGGAGTCGTTGTTCGTCTGCGCTCCGCGCGGTCCATGCAATAGCTGCGGCTTACCGCAGCGCGCGGCTGAGTGCAGTTCATTGGCATGCCTGAGCGCGGGATCGACTAAACGATGTCCCGTGCTTACCGTCGACAGCGCTCCCCGGTGCGAGCGTTCGTGCTTGAGGAAAAAGTCGTCAGATCGCAGGCGAAAAATCCTGCCGTTCGCAGCCACACTGCACTTGCGCGGGAGCCTGACCCGGCTGGCCGGCATCCGCACGCCGCAAAGCATCGCTCCGACGCTGGCGCCGGGTGCTTTGCTGATGGGTGATTTGATGCGGTTCACGTGGGGGCTCCTGGCGCTGCCTGAACGCCTGGTGGTCGGGTTCAGGAAGCGCTGCGGCGAGGGGTTTCGGTGTGCGTAGGGGTCAATGCTTACTGCAGAAGCGACATCACGCTCTGTGACATCTTGTTGGCCTGAGCCAACATCGCCGTGCCCGCCTGCTGCAGGATCTGGCCGCGCGTCATGTTGCTGGTCTCCTGCGCGTAGTCAGCGTCCTGAATGCGGCTGCGCGCCAGCTCCGTGTTCGTCGCGATGTTCGTCAGGTTGGAAACGGTGTGCTCCAGACGGTTCTGAATCGCACCAAAGGACGAACGCAGGTTGGTCACGTTCTTCAGTGCGGCATCGACCGCCTGCACCGCCGTCAGCGCGTTGGCGCCCGTGTCAAACTCAAGCTCGTTGCCGGTCGCCGCAGTACCTGCCGCCGCCACTTCAACGCCCAGCACCGATGCGCTCGTTTCCTGCAAGGTGATCTCCACCTTGTCGCTTGCGCCGGTGTTCGAGCCGACCTGAATCTTCAGCGTCACCGTCGACGGCGCCGTCGGCGTGCCGCTGCCGGAGAAAGACCCGAAGTCGCTGCCGGAGAACAGCCTGTTGTTGTTGAAGGTGGTGGTCGCGGCCACGCGGTCGATTTCGGTCGACAGCGCCTTCAGTTCGGTCTGCAGGTAGGCCCGGTCGTCAGCGCTGTTGGTGTCGCTCGCCGCCTGCAGCGCAAGCTCACGCATCCGCTGCAGCATGTTCTGCACTTCGCCCAGCGCGCCTTCGGCCGTCTGCGTCAGCGAGATGCCGTCCTGGGCGTTCTTCACCGCCATGTTCAGGCCCTTGATCTGCGAGGTCATGCGCGAGGAAATCGCGAGGCCTGCGGCGTCGTCGCCGGCAAAGTTGATCTTCAGGCCGGTCGACAAACGCTCCATCGCCTTCTCGGTCGAGGCGCGGGTGGTGCGCATCGCGGTCTGGGCCTGAATGGAAGAAATATTGGTGTTGATAACGGTCATCTCAGTTCCTTTTAGGACCGGGCTTCGGGCGGTCCTGGTTCCGGGGGCACGATTGCCCTGATAAATCGAGAAGACGACCGGTTCAAAAATTGTTTAGGGCGACGGCCAAATTTTTTTCGTCACCGCGTGGGGCGGCGGCCCTAAACAAAAAAGCCCGCACCCCCTCGCAGGGGTGCGGGCCTTCCTTAAAAGCGTCTGAGGGAGATTACTTGCCGCGCAAGCCGTCGAAGACTTCGCCGAAAGACGGCTTGTTGTGGTGGGCAATGCCGGAGCGCGCCGCTTCGATCACCAGCGGTTGGGGATGGCCGTGCAGACTGGCCACAATGATCTGGCGAACCACCTGGTAGATCTCGCTGTCCTCATCGATGACCTGCTTCATGCGGTTGGCCAGCGGCTCGATAACCCCATAGGCCAGCAGCACGCCCATGAAGGTGCCGACCAATGCGCTACCGATCATCGCGCCAAGAATGGCCGGGGGCTCGTTAATAGATCCCATTGTTTTCACCACGCCCAAGACGCAGGCCACGATGCCGAGCGCGGGGCAGGCGCCGGCCATTTTTTCCAAGGCCTCAACCGGCGCGAGTGCCTCGTGATGATGCTTCTTGAGAGCGTTGTCCATGACATCGTCTACGGCGTAGGGATTGAGGTTTCCGGAGGCGACCACCATTAGCCGAATGGTGTCGGCAATCAGATGGATCAGGTCGTCGTCCTTCAGGAGCTTCGGGTACTCACCAAAAATAGCGCTCGACTCCGGGCTTTCCACGTGCGACTCCAATGCGACCGGGCCATCGCTGCGCAGTACCTTCATCAGCTTCGAGACCAGAAAGATCACATCCAGATATTCCTGCTTGTGATAGGTCGGGCCCTTGAACGCCTTGCCCAATCCTCCGCCCACCGCCTTGATGGTGCCGAGGCTGTTGCCGCAGACCATGGCACCGATGGCGGCGCCGCCAATCGACGCCAGTTCCGCCGGTGCCGCATGGATAATCGGTTCCAGATTACCGCCGTGCGCCACGAAGACGCCGAACACGGCCCCCATGACGATTGCCAGTCCAATCACGCTAAACATAAATTTCTCCGACGCGCCGAAATCGGCGCGGGCTGTGGGTAAGGAAGCGGAAGACCATCAGGGCGCGGCCGCCGCAGCGTCGGTCATCAGCGTGACGCTGATCCGGCGGTTACGCGCGTCGTAGGGGTTCTCGGGCACCGCCGGATCCGAATCCGCCACGCCCTCAATGCGCGCGAAGCGGTCGGAGGAGACCGCAGAGGACTCCAGCAGCGCGCGGGTGGTCTCGGCGCGGTTGGCGGACAGCGTCCAGTTGTTGCCGGATTTGGGGTCTGAAAAGCCGAAACTGTCGGTATGACCGCGAACGGCCACCTTGTTAGGGACCTTGGCGACCGCTTTGGCCACGGCTTTCAGCAGGGTCTGCGCTCTCGGCAAGAGCTTGGCCGTGCCCAGATTAAACATAGAGAAGTCGGGCTGGTCGACGAGGTCGATATGCAAACCGTCTTTATCCCGGGTGATTTTTAGATTGCCCTCAAGGCCGGCTAGTTCGGGATTCGAAGCGAGGGCTTCCTTAATTTTTTCCTCCACTTCGGCAAAGTTTTTTTCCTCTGCCGCCCGCTTGGCGGCGGCCTCGGCGGCTTTCTCTGCTTCAGTCTTCGGCTTGTCTGCGCTCTGCTTGCTCGCCTCGCCTTCGGCGTTTTTGCCGCCCGGCCCGGCTTCACCCCGGTTGCTACCGCCATCCGCAGCGTCCTGCCCGTCGGCGCCCATGCGCGGCGGGGTCGCGGTATCGAAGATGCTGGTCTGCATCGCGGCGTTCGGCAGACCCTGGTCGTCGAGCATGGAGCGCCCGCCGAATACCCCGTTCGAGCCCGAGCCTTTGGCTAGATCAACAATGCTTTTTGGCGTTGGCTTGAAGTAATCCGCAATGCTCTTGCGCTGCGACTCGTTGGTAGCGCCCAGCAGCCACATCAAGAGGAAGAAGGCCATCATGGCGGTCATCATGTCGGCCAAGGCGATTTTCCACGCGCCGCCGTGCGCCCCCCCGTGGCCGGCCTGAATCTTCTTGATGATGATCGGCGCGAGTTCGGGTTCTTTGTCTTCGCCTTTTTTTGCCATGGGGTTATTCAGCCGTTGAGCGCGAGCGCGCGAGCAGGGGGAGCGTATGCGGCATCTGAACAGGGAGCACAGGCGTTCTCCTCCAACTTGGTGAGGAAGCGATGCCCCGATGTGGTGAGGTGTCTGATTGACGCGCCTAGCGCGGTGCCTTGTAATGGTGCGACCCCAGCGCACGAGTTCACTTTTAATCCAATGGCCAAGACTAGCCCCGCCGACTGGTTGTTTCGCAGCATGTCCGCCATCGCGGCCTTGCAGTTTCTTGAGGGCGATACACCACTGGAAGACATGCTGGTCGACGCGCGCGCCGCGCTGGATGGCCTGTACAGCGACGACCTGAAACTCACCGAAGATCTGGCCGCGCTGGCCACCGAAGTGCTGAGCGCACTGGTGAAACTTGAAGCGCCGGATCCGCCGGCCGTCTTAAGGGCGTATGCCGCCAGCACGCTGACCAGCAACCCCGACGGGTCGGCCCGCAAGCTGAAGCGTTTGCTGGGCTCGGTGCTCGATCCGGAAGAGCCCGGCCGCTTCCGGGTGGAGGAGGGCTTACGCGCTTTCCGCCAGTTCTGTTTCGGGCTCAAAAACGGCGCGGCGCTGACCACGCCCGAAGACTGGAATCCCGGCAGCATTAAAGAACTCTCCGCGCTGTTCACGCCGTTCCTCCAAAGCATCGGTCGTCTGCCGTCCCCGGACAGCGAAGACAACTACTGAGCCGCTGCGAGCCTGGTCCCGTCGCCGTCTCTGGCACGCGCAAGTTCATCTAGTCGTTCCTAAAACGGGCTGTCGGTTCAGGACAGGAACTTGAACAGCGTCAGATCGATGGTCTTGATAAACGACTGCTGGGCGGCGGTCAGCGCGGCGATGCCCTGCTGCAGCTTGGTGCCCAGTTGCTCAATCACCGGCTTTGCCAGCGGTTCGCGTCGCGCCGCCAGTGCCGACTCTTTGCCCGCAAACAAACCAATGCGAGTTTGAATCGCCGCGCGTGCCGCGCCGACCTCGGTTTGCTTGGTATTGAGGTGTTCGGCCAGCGCATCGAGCTTGACCTGGGCGTCGGCGATGCCGGTGCCGCTGTCCAGCGCGCTAATAAAGGCACCGATCACCGTGAAGGCATCGGTCAGTCCGGTGCGAGTACGCACGCCGCCAAAGATCCTTCCACCGTGGTCAACGCTGCGCGTGGTGTCCTCGTTGCCGGGCACTACGGGCGTGCCGCTATCACCCTGGTATTCCACCACGCCCGTGTCCGGGTTCTCGGCAAAGGCGCGCAGGTTGGTGCGAAAGCCGGCAAACAGCGAGTGACCGGATTCGTCCGCCGTATTGGCCAAGTCTTCCAGCGCGCCCTCGAGCTGGCGCGCTTCCGCGGTCAGGCTCGCCCGGTCCTGGCTGGTGATCTGGCGATTACCCAGAATGGCGAGCTCCTTCAGACGCTGCACGATCGAAATCGATTCGCCCAGCATGTCTTCCTCCAGCCCAAGCCGGCCGTTGGTGAACTGCAGGGCGTTTTTGTCACGCGCCAGCACCGCCGCCTGATTGTCGATGCGGGCAATTTCGATGCTCGCGGTGGGATTGTCGGACGCGTGCAGAATCTTCTTGCCCGTCGACAACTGAATCTGGATGTCCTGCAGTTCGCGCTGCAGGGAAGACATGGAGCGCAGCTGCGTTTCAGCGAATTGTCTGGTGGGGATTTGCATGAGGACTCCGTCGCTTAGCGAACCTGCAGGATCGCGTCAAAGAGTATTTTGGCGGTGTTCAGCACCTGCGCGGCCGCCTGATAGGCTTGCTGATAGCGCACCAGATCGCCCGCTTCCTGGTCGAGATTGACGCCCGTTTTCTCGGCGTATTTTGCGGCGATTTCGTCCCGCGTCAGTTCTGCCGCAGTGAGGGAGGTCTTGGTGATTTGCACATCGTTGGCGAGCTTCGCCGACTCCGCGTTCACCAGATCAAGAAACGATGCACTGCCGCTGCCAAACAGGCTGCGCTTGGCGAGCGCCGCCAGTTCGGCAGCGTTGCGGTTATCGCCGGGGCGGCCTTTGCCGAACTCGACGCGGAATTCGTCGCCCGCGGTCAGACCGCCGCTCAAGCCGCCGGTGAAATTGAATACCTTACCGTTCACATAAAAGGCACCGCCCGTGCGGGTGGCTTCGCGGGTTCCAATGACATCGCCAGAGGTTTCGTCGGTGAAGGTGAGCAATAGCCGCGTGGGCTGCGACGCGTCCGGGCTCGAGACGCTGATTTTCACGCTGGTCGCGGGCGGCGTGTAGCTCGCATCGACGGACTGCCACTCGGCCCCGATGCCGGCCCCTGCCGCCCGGACGCTGACTAGCAGCAGATCTTCCGGCAACGGGCCCTGCAGGCGGACTTCGCTGGCAATGGGCGAGGTAAAGGCCAGATGGGCGCTCAAGTTGGGACTGGCGCTACCGGCCGAGAGCTTGAGCCCGCTCGCATCGATTTGGGCGCCAAACCCATCGATGAGCGTAAAGCCGAAGTCGCCCGCGTTCGAGCCGGTACTGGTGACCGCGGTGCCCGCCAGCGACGGGCTGGTCTTCAGACGTAACTGGTAACCGCCGGGCACGGCATCGAAACTCGCGACGAGGTCGCTGCTGCTTGCGCCGTCCGAATCCGTCACATCCAGCGCATTACTGCCGTTGGCCGTGAGCGTGTAGGTCTGGCCGCCCAGCGTCACCTGAAAGCTACTCCCACTGCCCGGCAGCGCGGTGACCGTGGTACCAGATAACTGGCTGCTGCCTACGCCATTCATGCCCAACGCCGCCAGCGTCGCGGCGCTATTGCCGCCGAGCAGCAGCCGTTCGCCGGCCAGACTGCGCGGCGCGTTCAGCACCAGGCGACCATCCTGCGAAATACCGCCCGTGAGGTTGGCTTCACCCCCGTCGAGCGCGATGACTGACACGCTGGCGCGGGCGTAGTTCGGCGGGTCGTCCGTGGCGTTCACCCGCACGGTAAAGCTTCGCGCGCCCAGCGAGACCGTGAGGTCCAGCGTCGCCGATGCACCCGAGGACGCGGCCGGGATCACATCACCCACCAGACCGGCACTCGCGCCCTGCGCGTTGAGCGCGTCAAGCAACGCGCGCCCGGCGCTGGCCGGGTCGCCCTGATTGAGAAGATCTGGCCGGGGCGTCGCCGTAAAAATCCGGCCATCCGGCGCGGTCAAGCTCAGCGTCGCCGTGCGGCCGGGATAGGCGGTGCCCTCGCTATAGACCACCGGTCCGGCGCCGTGCGCGGCCCAGTCCAGCGGCAGACTGGCGCTCGCCACGCCAGCCCCTGCGGTTTGGGTCGCATTCACACCGTCCGGGTAGGCCAGCTGGAACAGCGTCAGGCCGCGATAGCTGCCGCTGCCGGCGGGCGGCACATAGCGAGCGCCCACCGCAAAACCGTTCTGGACGGTCAACAGCGCGGCGGCTTCGCTGTCCGCAATCGGCGGACCAGAAACCTGCACGCCATCGCGCGTAAAGAGCCGCACCGCGTCGCCGCGCTCGCCGGCTACCAGCGACACCGCGTTCGACAACGCGCTGCCATTCGCCGCGCGCAGCACCACGCTGCCCGAGGGCGCCGAATTGAGACCCACCAGCCTGCCCGCGCCAGGCGCGACGATCTGCAGGGCGTCGCCGCGCCGCTGCGCAACGAAACCAAGACTCGCCATTTCCGGTGCGCGGTTCAGCCCGTCCACAATCTTCTGCAGCGAGGAGCGGTCGGCTCGCGTCAAATCCACGGTCACGCTACGGCTGTCGGTGAGCTGGATTTCCAGACTGTGGAGATTTTGCAGGTCGGCAGCCGAGAGATTCACCGTCGCCAGATCAGGCTGGTCGAAGCTGCGCAGGGTCAGGTCGTTGATGCCCGCTGGAATGGTCGTCAGCGCGCCGGGACGAAGTGGTCGCACCAGACGGTCCGCCGTCAGCGTGTTGCTGAAAATCTGCTCGAGTCCAGCCGGCCTGCTGGGACGTTCGGCGGCGGTCGCGACGCTTAAGACCGAGGTGCCGAGGTTGGTGGTCGCGGTTTCGATCAGCATGTCCTTGCCGGTCGCGAACTGGTTGCTGGATAACAGCGCAACCTTGATGGATTTCGCAGCGCCGGAAATAAAGTCGAGCGTGAAGGCATCACCGCGCGCGGCCGTGCCCTCGACCGCCAGTTTCACGCCGTAGTCTTCAATCGCGCTTAATCCGCGCGCCAGCACGGCGCCGGATTCCTGGGTAAGGGTCGGCGTGCCCGCGTCGTCGAATTTCACCCGCAGGCGCTGATTAAGCGCGAGCTCTGGCTTGTTCAGCGCTACCGTGAGCTTCGCCGTGCCCAGATTGGCCGGCGCGGCGGTGATCGTGATGCCGCTTAAGGAAAAGATTGGGTCGCCGGGCAGGCCTTCGCCGGTCACACCGCTTTGCTGGATTTCGTTGACCGCGTCAGCGAACCCCCGCACCAGCGTGTCTACGCCATCTATCGTGCGGCCCAACATCTCGTAGGTGGTGCGCAGGCCCGAGACTCGGCCACCGGTAATCTGCGAGGTGATCTGCGGGCTGCCGTAGGGGTCGAGCACGAAATCGAGCCGCGTACCGGATTGCTGCAAGGCCAGTGCGACGGTTTTAGATCCCTCCAGCAAAGGCCGCCCCGCGTTGCTGTCGCCCAGATAGAGATCCACCGTCCCGTCAGTGCGCTCTTGCGCGGTAAAGCGCACCTGCTCGGCCAGGCTGGTCAGCAAACGGTCGCGCTCGTCCAGCAAGCCGACCTTGTTACTCGAACCGGCCACGCTGCGCGCCAGTTCCTGATTGATGCCACCCAAGGCGGTCGCGAGATTGTTGACGAAGGTCAGTGCATCCCGGATCTGCGTCAGCGCGTGGTCGCGCTGGCTTTCCACGTACTTGGCGAGTTCACTGGCGGAGGACGCAAAGTTCTTGGATTCAATCAGGGCCGACTGCTTGGCGGAATCGGCATCCGGCTGCAGCGCGAGCTGCGCGAAGGCATCGAACAGCCGATTGGCCGGGCCGCTCAAATTGGTATCGGTGTTGCTGAGAATGTCGCTGACTTGCGACAGCTCGCCCGAGAGCGTGTCCAGTTCCTGCGCGCGCGAGGTGGCGATGCGCAAGGTGCCGGCAAGGAAGCTGTCCTGCGCCCGTTTGAGATTTTCGACACGCACCCCGTTGCCGGTGCGCGCCTGGGTCGCGTCCATCGACACGTTGCCGGCCGCGCGCGCCTCCTGCAGATCGACCGCCCGCCGCGAGTAGCCTTCGGTATTCGCGTTGACGATGTTCTCGCCGGTCACGGTCAGCGCGGTTTTGGAGGCGAGAATCCCGGACAGGCCCACGCTCATCAAGTCAGACATGGCCTAGTCCCCTGTGGGGGCGGCACCAGGGCCACCCAACTGTCGCTGCATGGCTTCCGCCACGCCGAGCCGCGAATGCGTCGCCACCGACTGCGCCAGCTCCTGATGCAACATGCCCCGATAGGTCCGCGCGCCGTCGTTATCGAGCAAGGACTCGTTGTCTTCATCCTCGGCCGGCCTGGCCGCGTCCAGCACATATTTGACCAGCATGGCCTCGAAGCGCTGCGACGCCTCCTGCAGATTCTTCGGCGCATTGCCGACGGCCTCCGCCGGCGCGGAGAGACTGGACATCGTGGACGCGTCGGGCGCCGCAGCGCCGAGGGCGGTGATAGACATGGCGATGAGCTGGCTTAAATCACAATCAGGTCGGCGCGCAGCGACCCGGCCTGTTTGAGGGCTTCGAGGATGGCGATAAGGTCGCTGGGCGTGGTGCCCACCTTGTTCACGGCATCGACGATGTCGGAGAGATTGACCCCGGGCGCGAAGAGGAACATGGGCGACTTCTCTTCGTTCGCCGAAATGGACGACTTGGGCGCCACAACGGTCTGCCCGCCGCCGCCGCCAATCACCCCGCCCTGCGGCGTCATCACCGCGCCGGGCGGTTGACTGACCGCCACGTCTTCCTGAATTTTGACCGTGAGCTTGCCGTGCGAGACCGCGGCCGGCGTGAGGCGCACGTTCTTGCTGATCACCACCGTGCCGGTCTTCGAATTCACAATGACGCGCGCGGACGGCTCACCCGGGTCGATTTCCAGGTTTTCCAGTTCGGAAGCAAAGGCGATTTTCTGCGCCACCGACTTCGGCGCCGCCACCACCACCGTGGTCGGATCCAGCGGCTCTGCGGTGCCGGCGCCGTAGCGCTTGTTGATGGCTTCGACCAGGCGATTGGCCGAGGTGAAGTCCGAGGTGTTGAGATTAAGCACCACGCTGGGCGCGCCGGCGAAATCGTTCTCGACCATTTTCTCGACCGAAGCACCACCGGGAATGCGCCCGGCGGTCGGGATGTTCACGCTGAGAGACGAGCCGTCCTTGCCCTGCACGCCCAGACCGCCCACCGCGACCGGGCCCTGTGCCACGGCATAAATCTGATTGTCCGCGCCGACCAGCGGCGTCATCAGCAGCGACCCGCCGCGAATGCTTTTGGCTTTGCCGATCGCAGAGACCGTCACATCAATCCGCTGACCGGGTTTGGCAAACGCGGGCAGGTCGGCGGTGACCATCACGGCCGCCGCGTTTTTAGCTTCCAGATCCTGACGGCTCATGGAAATGCCGAAGCGCTCGATGATGCCGCGCATGGAGTTCAGCGTGACGCCGATGTCCTTGTCGCCCGTGCCGTCCAGGCCCACCACGATGCCAAAGCCTGACAACTGATTGGAGCGCACCCCGGCCACCGTGGCCATGTCTTTCAGGCGGTCTGCCCGCGCCGGCGCGCAAGGCAGCGCGCTCACCAGACTGAGCGCGAGCAGGAGCGCGCCGCGGAATGTCAGTACGTTCATCGTCTTCCCCTAGAGCGGGTCAACCTGATTGAAGAAGCGACCGAGCCAGCCTTGGCGGGCCACATCGTAACGATCGCCGGCGGCGACAAAGGCGATTTCGGCCTGCGCCACCCGCGTTGAAATCGTGGTGTTGTCGGGCCGGATGTCCTCGGGCCGCACAATGCCGCGCAGCCTTACAAACTCTTCGCCGCCGTCGGTCTCCACGCGCTTCTGACCGGTAATGAAAAGATTGCCGTTGGGAAAGACGCGCTCCACGGTCACCGTCACAAAGCCGCGCATCTCGTTCGACTTCTCGAGTGAGCCCTCGCCCTTGAAGGCGTGTTCGCTGCTGATCTTGTTGTCTTTGAGCACGTCTTCGGCCGAACCCGACACGCTGGCCGCGGTGGATTTAGGCATGACCACAGCGGCCACGGTGTTTAACAGGCCGCCGGCAGCAGCGGCCAGCGGCGAGGACAAGGACAGCCCGTGGCTGCCCGAGCGCTTTCCGGCGTTTTTGGCGGAGGAAGCGCCGGTGGTGCTTTCCACCAGTTCTACGGTAAGGATGTCGCCCACGTTACGCGCGCGCTTGTCACCGCGCAGAAACGCGGCGGCCGACGGGCCGTAGATCGCGCCGACGCTGCGCTGCTCCTGGCCTTGCACGATGGTGTCGTAGCGGGCGATGAAGTCTTCGTTGCTGTTCAGTTCTTGCTGACGGTGCTGACTGGCACAGCCCGCGAGACCAAGGGCCGAGGCCAGCACGCAACCGAAACGCAAAGCGGGCAATAAGGGGCGCATACGAGGGTTCCTTATCAGGTGCTTTGCGTCAGGTTGCGCATCATCGCGTCGATCGACGAAATGGCCTTCGAGTTGAGCTCGTAGGCGCGCTGCGTCTCGATCATGTTCACCAGCTCTTCCACCACGTTGACGTTGGACGATTCGAGCGAGCCTTGCAGCAGCTTGCCCGCGCCGGCGTCGCCTGGGTTCGCCTGCAAAGGCGCGCCGGAGGCCACGGTCTCGCGGTAAAAGCTCTCGCCCATCGGCTGTAGTCCGGCAGAATTCGGGAAGGTCGCAACCTGCAACTGACCCAGCTGCTGAACCTGCGAGTCGCCACCCACGGTCGCGCTGATCGTGCCGTCGCGTCCGATGGTGATGTTGGCGGCATCGGCCGGAATCTGGATCGCCGGGTTCACCACATAGCCGTTAGAGGTCACCACTTCGCCGTTCTGGTTGCGGGTAAACGCGCCGTTGCGGGTATACGCCGTGCTGCCGTCGGGCATCGTCACCTGGAAGAAGCCAGGACCATCAATCGCCATATCGAGCGCGTTATTCGTGTTGATCACGTTGCCCTGATTGAAGAGCTTCTCCGAGGAGGCGATGGCCACACCCGTGCCCAGAAAAAGACCCGTCGGGGATTCCGCGCCCTGCGCGGTCTGCGCGCCGGGTTGCTTCAAGGTTTGATAAAGCAGGGTGTCGAAATTCGCGCGGTCGCGCTTGAATCCCACCGTATTAATGTTGGCGAGATTATTCGAGATCACCGCCATGCGGTGGTTCTGCGCGGTTAGTCCGGTCTGCGCGACGTGAAGTGCCTCGTACATGCTTAGTCCTCATGATGCTGTGGTCAGCCGATGGGACTTATTGAGCATTTCATGTGCCAGTCGCAGCGTTTTTAGTCGGGCATTCGCATCAGCGAAGCACCTGCTTCATCCAAAGTGGTGGCAATTTTAAGGAGCTTGGTTTGTGCCTCGTACATGCGTGACAGCTCCACCATGCCGGTCAGCACTTGCACGGAATTAACGTTACTTTTTTCGAGCGCGCCCGCGACAATTTTCATAGCCGGATCGAAGGGCGGCGTGCTGTCATCGGCCGCGGCGATGTGACCATCTGCTCGCCGCTTCACGCCGGCCGCCGGGGTGGCGACCAGCCCGAGGCGCCCGACCACCACCGGCGGTTGGTCTTCCGGCGCATCGATAGGAGTGACGCGCACGGTGCCGTCGGATCCAATAGAAATCGATCGGTTGGGCGGCACCTGGATTTGTCCGCCATCGCCGAGGATCGCGAGACCGCTGGCGTTTTCCAGGACACCGGCAGCACTCACGCGAAGGTCGCCGCGGCGGGACAGCGCGGGCGTGCCGTCGGCGGTCTGGATTAACAGATAGCCATCCCCATCCACCGCCACGTCGAGGTCGCGGCCGGTCATGGTGACCGCGCCAGGTTCGGTGTTGATGGTTTGTTCGCCCGTCGTCGCAAACACGCGCGGCTCCGTGCCGCCGCCGGCCTGATTGAGATACACCGAGGTAAAGCTACGGTCGTTGTCGGCGCGATAGCCCACCGTTTCGGCGTTGGCCAAATTGGCCGCCACCACCCGCTGCGAGATTTCGGCCTGCCGCAAACTCGACAGGGCGACGTGAATCAATTTATCCATGGGCCTTACTCTCGCAGTCGGCTAGCGGGTATTCGACTAGCCGCGGATCTGGATGATGGTCTGGGTCAGGGTGGTGGTGGTCTCAATCGCCTTGGCATTCGCCTGGAAATTTCGCTGCGCGGTAATGAGGTCTACGAGTTCCTCGGTGATGTCGACGTTGGAGCGCTCCAGCGAACCGCCCTGAATGGTGCCGAACCCGTCGGCGCCAGCTTCGCCCAGCTGCACTTCGCCTGAGCCCGAGGTCGCCACGTAGTTCGCGTTACCAATTTGCTTCAGGCCGTTGGGGTTCGCGAAATTAGCGAGAATGACCTTGCCTAGCGCGCTCGTCTGGCCGTTGGTGTAGTTGGCGCGGATGGTGCCCGAGGCGTCGATTTCCAGGCCGTCCAAACGCCCGGAGGCGAAGCCGTCCTGGGTCAACGAGAGCACCGAGAAGGGTTGCGCAAACTGGGTCGAGAACTTGCCGTAGTCGATCGACAGGTTAATCAGGTTAGACCCGTTGGACGGATCGAAGGGCGAGTAGATCACACCTTCTTTCGGTGAGATCAATTTACCGAAGGTGTCGAAGGTCAGCTCGCCTTCGTCCAGATAGAGCGGAAACCAGTTCTGCAGGCTGGTCGGCTCCTGCGTGCTGATCTTGCCGTCCTTGTCGACGTAGAGCTTGTTGCCTTCGGAGTCGGTCGCGTGCTGAAGGTTGGTGATGACCGGCACCGAGCCGCGCTTCTGCGTCACATCGCGCAGGCCGAAGTTGGGATGTCCCACCACGTTCAACTGCGAGTTTTCACCTTCGGTGCCGGAAGTGAAGATGAGGCGATTGTTGTCGGCATCAAACCGGACCTTCACCCCCGACACGGTGCGACCCGTCGCGGGGTCCTGGATCAGGTTCACGCGCTTTTCTATTTCGGACGCAAAGGTCTCTCCGGTGTAGGCCTTAATCGGCAGCGTGATCTCACCGACGATGCCGTCGATGGTGAAGGTCATCTTGTTTTCGCTCAGGGCCTCCTGCAAAACAAAGGTCTGGTTCATTGGGGTGATGGCGCGATTGCCGGTGGCGACCGCGTTCAAGGACTCGAGGCCGGCGCCCCCGGTCGTCACCACCAGATCTTTGTAGTTGGCGTCACCGATGCCCAGCAGGTCGCTATTGCCGGCAAAGGCATCAAGGCCGGCGCGCACGACCGGGTCGCCCAAGCGGATACCCTTCACGCTAAGGCTGTTGGTGGCGCCCACCGGTTCGGCCGCTTTCACCCGTCCACCGACGCGCAGGCTGGCGGTAAAGCCTTCGCCGGTGGCGTAGCCCGTGATCAGCAGCTTGCCGGCGGCGTTGCCCGTACCGGCGACGATCGAAAACGAATCCGTGTTCGGCGTTTCGGTCGCGCCGCTAAGGTCAAAGACTTCGGCGATCGTCTGCGCCGGGCTGGCAACGACGCCGGTATCCGGGTCAACCAGCTCCAGCCCGGTGGCCAGGGCCGTCGCCAACGCGGCGCCGGACAGCGCCGCGGTGGCCGTGTACTGGAAGGTGTGGAACTGAGGCCCGCCGAAGCTGAGCGTGACGGTCTGACCGGCGGCCACGCCGTTTGCGAGGTTGGTGGTGTCGGAGAGGTCAAAGCTCGTGACTTGTGCCGAGGTCTCGATCGCCAGCGAAGGACGCCCCACGCGGATGTCCGACGCCACGCCCGTGCTGCCGCTGGTGAACTCAAAGCGCCGGGTGTCCTTGTTGTACTTGCAGACAACGCCAAAGCGCTGGTCCAGAGGATCCAGAATCGAATCGCCTTCGGGCACAATGCCGCTGCCCTGCCAGGCGCTGCCCGCGCGAATCAGCACTTCCGGACTGGTGGTCACCGGCGGGATGCCGAGGTTGTTGGTGGCCGAGGCGTCGCCGTAGACCTTCAGGCTATTGAAGCGGCTTTCAAGCTCGGTGGAGTTGGGACCGAGCTGCGTCCGGTCAACGGTAAAGGTCAACGCGCGGGTGAAGGTGTCGTAACCCACCACAATCGGCGGGAAGGCCGGGTCGACCCAGTCGGTGGTTTTGCCAAACTCGACGTTGCGCTTGTTGAGCGCCGCGTTCAGTTTTTGCTGAACGAGCTTGATGAGTTCATCGCGGGTCAGCTGCAGGTCGTTATCCGGCGCCGGCGAGAAGGTCGCGGCGCTCCCGGAGCCCACCTGCACAAACGGCGATCCGTCCGACCCGGCGTCGCCCAACAGGTCGATCACGATCGGGTCTTCTTCGGTCACCCCGCCCACGGTTTTGACCAGACCCACTGAGCCACCCGACACCGGGTCAAGCTTGAACAGGTCGAGCTTGATGATGTCGTTGCCGACCGACACCGAGGTCACGGTATTGGCGTTGGTGTCCAGCGAGCCGCTGGCAAAGGTGTCCTTGATACGAATGTAGCGGTCGTCGCCGAAGGCTTCGTTGGCGGCACGGGTCATTTCCGCCGCCAGCTCGGTACCCGTATAGGCGCCCTGTTTGACCGAGATGATCTGGGGTTCCGATCCGTCCACGCTGAGACTGAACAAGCTGCCGCCAAAGTAATCCGGGTTGGCTTTTTTCTCCCCGCCTTCGCGGGTGGTGCCGAACGCGGAGGCGTCGGTGATGATGTTGACGCGGTTGCTGTCTGTATCACCAAAGTCAAAGCCCACCGCCTGCATGAAGGCGCCCACGGCCTTGGCGGGCGATGAAGGCTCCTGATTGGTCTGGTCATCCTGCTTGTAGAGCGGATGCGCGGCGTCGGCGTTGAAGGTCGGGTCGGCGGCCTGCGGATCGGAAGTGATCTGACCAAACTTGTTGATATAGATGGTTTGCGAATTGTCGTCCTTGGCCGTGATCAGCGCGGGCTCAATTTCCTCGGCGCCCACGTACACAAAGGTCTGCCATTTATTGGAGGGGCTGGCCTCGGTCGCGTTCGAGGTTTTGACGTAGTAAATCGTCGCGATAGTCGGGTTGCCCAAGGAGTCGTAAATCGTGATGGACGTCGACTTGTTGTAGGTGTCCGGGTTGGTCCGGTCGAACTTCCAGGGATTGGTTTCGGTGAAGCTGGAGCGCAGCGGCACGACTTCGGCGTCGGCCGGCAAGTTCAAGCCCAGTTCAATCTTGGTCGTCGCCTGCGGCAGGCCGGAGGTCGTCGGCAACTGCAGCGAGGTGGCGGACTCAAGCCCGGTCGCGATCACCGATCCGTCGTCGTTCACCGGGAAGACCTGCAGATACTGGCCCTGGGAGTCTACGACGTAGCGGTCGTTATTGACGCTGAACGATCCGTTGCGGGTGTAGACCGTCTGCGTTGAGGTCAGGCTGGGCTGCAGCGCAAAGAAACCCTGACCGGAAATCGCGAGATCGAGCGCGTTAAGGCTGGAGGTGATATTGCCCTGCGTGAACTGTTGCTTGATCGATTTCAGAATCGTGCCCGAGCCCACCGCGCTGGACGCGTTCTGCAAGGGGGATGTCGCAAAGATGTCGCCGAATTCGGCGCGCGCCCGCTTGAAGCCGGTGGTGCCGACGTTCGCGATGTTGTTTGAAATCGTCGAGATATCTTTGGTCGCGCCGTTAAGACCAGTGAGCGAGGTATAGAAAGACATGCGTTATCTCCTGCAGCCAGCTGCGATTCGATTGGGGCTTACTTGCGGATGGACGTCACATCGGACATGCCGATGGTCTTGCCGCCCCGTAGCGTCAGCGTTTCGTTAGTGCCGCGAATATCCACGCCCTGCACCACATCGTAGATGCCCGTCTTGGCGGTGGTGGTCTCAGTGGCGCCGGCGGTGAGCGCTTCAACCTTGAAGCTTTCGCCTGGCTGGAAGGCAATGCCGCGCGCCTTCGCGTCCCAGCTGAAGCCAAGCATGCCCGCGCCGGCAGATCCAAGGTCGAGGGTGTCGACCAGCGCGCCTGACTTGTTGGTGATGGCCACCCGCACATTGGCCGCCGGGTCTGAGAGATCAATCGCGCCTTCGATTACGCCGTCTTCACCGATGCGGGTTTCGCCGCCCGGCGTGAGGACGCGAGCGCCCAGCAAATTGGAGAACGTGGCAATGCGGTTATTGCCCAGCTTGTCGCCCAAACCGGAGATGGCGCTCTTCACATCATCGAGGCCCGAAACGGTAGAGAACTGCGCCATCTGCGAAATGAATTCGCCGTTCTCCATCGGCTTGAACGGATCCTGGTTGGCCAACTGGGTGGTGAGCAGCTTCAGGAAATCCTGCTGACCCAGCTTGTCCTTGCTGGCCCGCGCGCCGGCGCTTTGAGCCTGCGATTGGGTGGTGATCCCCAGCTTGGAGTAGAGGGCGTTGAGTTGGGGGTCGAGTCCCGGATTGATGTTAGTAGCCATGGTCGATTCCTCAGGTGCCCAACCGCAGTGTTTGCATGGTCAGGGATTTCATGGTGTTGAGCGCTTCAGCGGTGTTCTGGTATTGGCGGGAGGCCTCCATCATGTCGACCAGCTCTTCCTGGACGTCCACGTTGGAGAGATAGACATAGCCGTCCTGGTCGGCCAGCGGATGACCGGGTTGGAGCAGACGCGGCACGGCTTTGTTTGATTGCTGGATGTCGACCACGTCGACGGTGGCTTGCCCGTTGGCTGCCGCGGCATCCATGAACTGCGCTTCGAACACCGGCTTCATCGCGCGGTAGGCTTTTTGTTCTGAACCGCTGACGGTGCCGGCGTTGGCAATATTGCTGGTGATCGTATTCAGGCGTACGAGCTGTGCGCCTAGCGCGCGAGCGCCCAGATCAAACTGATTGTTCGATATCCCGGCCATTATTCACCTCGAAGAGCGCGTCTGATGTTGCTGATGCGCGCGTTTAGAAAACTCAATGTGGCGCGGTACTGAACCGCGTTCTGCGAAAACTGGACCTGCTCGTAGGCGAGGTCGACGCTGTTGCCATCCAGCGAGGCCTCGGCTGGCACGCGGTACAGCGCGCCCTGCCCCGGCGCCGTGGCGCTGGCAAAGTGCCCGTCGCTGGTTTGCTCGAGCGGGCCGTTGTCTGAACTCGCTTGCAGTTCGGCGGCAACGTCCAGGTCCTGCGCCTTGAAGTTAGGCGTAGCAGCATTGAAGATGTTTGAAGACAGCAATTCGCTCCGCTGACTTCGCAGGTAGAGCGCGCGTTCATGTATGCCGAATAATTCCATCGCCCCAATCTCCAATCTCTCGCCACGCAAGATTGCAATTGATATGCCACAGCAAAGGAGCCACCGTGCCGCCCCGCTTAGCGATTAATCCAAAGTGGAGGGATTGCGGCGCGGCGCTGTTGGGGCTGCTGCTCAGCGTTACGGCCTGCGCCGACACTGCGGCAAACGCCGCCGAGCTGCGACAGCAGCTGGAAGCCTTGCAGCCGGGATTCGTGGCGCTGTCGAAAGGCGATGCGAACGAGGCCTTCAAGATCTGGCTGCCGCTGGCGGAGCAGGATTTCGCGCCCGCGCAGCACAACATCGGTCTGCTGTATGAAAAAGGGCGCGGCGTACCGCAGAGTCAGGTCGAGGCCTTGCAGTGGTTCTGGCTGGCGGAACTCAACGGCTACAGCAAGGCAGGCAAGCCGCGGCGTGAACTGCAGTCGAAGCTGCCCGCGCCGGCGGTCGAGCAGTTGAGCGATCGACTCAAGACACGTCTTTTTAATGATGTGTTGGCGCCCGGTGGACGGAAAGCTCGACGCTATGCGCGCTTCCTCGAACAGGCACCGCGCGCCGCCGACACCTTGGCCGAGGACAGCTACGTGTGGAATGCCGTTGCAGCAGCGCTGGGCGAAGCGCCGGCCACGGGTGATCGCGATCGCCTGGCCAAGGACTTTGCACCGGAACGCCTCGTTGAGTTACAGGCGCTGGCGGTCGCCATCTTCGAGCGCAGCGCAGACGCCGCCACGCTAGCCAAGGATTATCCGAAGAAAGCAGAGGACGCGGAGGCGCCGTAACGGCGCGCGGCAAAGCGACCGGTCAGGGTTTAGGCTTGCTGAGCAGTTGTTCGGAAAGCTGCAAAAAATGGCGCGCCATGGCGCGTAGTTCGGCCGGCGACTGAGACTGCAGTTCATCGAATTTGGCGGTCGGAATTTCCAACACTTCGCTGGCGCCGTTCGCCACCACGGTAAACGGCGCCGGGCGGTTTTCCAGCGCGGTCTCAATGCCGACCGCATCCCCCCGCTGAAACACCAGCAGACCACGTTCGGCGCGGATGGCGACCAGCGAGCCGCTTTTGACAATATAGAAGTGCGTCAGCTTGCGGGCTTCGCGGATTAGCACATCGCCGTGCGACAGCGTGAGCAGCCGCATCAGGTGCAGCCGCCGCGGGCGAGCTTGTCGATATTGCGCGCCAAGGATTGCATCACACCCAACATCAGGGGCCCTGCTTTGTGTAATTGGCCAAGCAGCACGTCGCGCGGCAACAGCAGCACCACGCTCGCGTCGCGCGCTTCAACCTGCCGGCTGTAGGGTCGGTCGAGCACCATGTCGACTGCGCCCACAATTTCGCCCACGCCGATCAGTCGCGGGTAACGCCGCGCCTGCTGATTGGGCAGGCTGCTTTCAAGCTGGCCGCTCTCTACCAGGAAGCAGAGCGCGGAGGGTTCGCCCCGGGTATAAAGCACCTCGCCGTCGTGCAATTGCCGCCTGACGGACGCGGTTTCGAAGATTTCGCGAAAAGGGTCCTGCGACACTGAACACGCTCGGCGCTGGGGCGGGAATAAGGGAGGGAAGCGGTTAGGCCCGCTTCCCGCGCGCATCTTAGAGCCTTACGCCGGCGCGCGTGGTTCTTCCTGCAGAAGTTTCCTCGCCAGATTAATCCGCATCAGTCGGAACCCGTCCGTATCGCCCTCCACCCAGTTGCCGAGCCGGGTCGGGGTGGTGCGCGCCGGGCCTGCGGCATCGTCCATCGAAAAATCGTCGGCCTGCGCGAGGCTTCCCGGGCGGGCGTCAGCCAGCGCGGTGGCATTCACATCCACCTTGTTGGCGAGCAGGTTGGCGACTTCGGCCACCGTGCGCGCGCGGGGGCCGGCAAAAAAGATCGTTCGATTGCTCGCCGCATGGCGCGGGAAAAGCTGCGCGGCCGACACCGAGGGTTTGGCTTCCGCGGAGTTCAGCAAGCGGGCGGCGGCGGAGGCGCCCATGAAGTGCGCCACATAGACCTCTTCATTGCTGACCGGCCGCCCCAGTTTCTGCTCGAGGTGCGCGCGATTATCGTTGGCCAGGTAGCCCGCCATCATGGACGCCATCGCGGGGTCCTTGCGCAGGGCCAGCAGCTTTGACTCCGGCATTTTCGGGTCGATGCCGGCCTCTTTGCCGTAGCGCTTCACGACCGACAGCCAGGTGGCTTTGGTGAACTGAAACAAACCGGTCGCGCTTGAAGTCTTGGCGCGGGCTTCGGGATTGAGGGAGGATTCTGCCGACGCGGTGGCCAGCATCGCGTCGAACGAATTATTGGTCTTGGCGGCGGCGTGGCGAATGGCGGCCATGATGGGCTGGGTGCCTGCTACGGATCTGATCATCTGGCGAATCTCTATGTCGGGCATTTTTCAGGTGCCAGCAGACTGCAATTCTCTTGCCATCTGGGCGCGCCCCTAAGGGCCCGCCTCGGCATTGAAATTGCTGTGTGCCGTCCATGATGAATCTCATCACCGAGCAGTTACGCGACCAACGCCCCCCTGTGCCGTCGTCGCCTTCCGCGGCGGCCAAGCCTGCTGCCGGCGTCGGCTTTGGTCGCTTGCTGGCCGAGATTCGGGACGTGCTTAATCCCTTGCAACACCTGCCCGTCTTGAGCGGCCTGTATCGGGCGCTGAGCAAAGACCAGATCTCCCCGACCGCCAATCTGCTGGGGGGACTGGTTTACGGCGGGCCTATCGGAGCGGCGGTGGCGATGGTTCAGAACCTCGCGAACCGCATCGCCGGGAAGGATCTGATGGCCTCGGCGTGGCAGCGCGTGGTGGGCAATCCGGCACCGCCGGAAAGCCCGCGGCCCGACAAAGCAATTGCGAGCGCGCCCGGACACGCGCCGTTAGCCCCCCCGGCGGCCGCGCGCAGGCCGCGGCCCGCGCAAGGCTCCGCGCAGGTCCGTCCGCTGTTGGCGCTTGCAGAGCGCACCGCCACTGGCGCGCAGGACGCCCCGATGCCCGCTGGGCTTGCCACCCGCCGGGCACTGGCCACCCGCCAGATAGCGGACCTCTTCGGTGAACACCCCTTGGGCGCCATCGCCCGATGGCATGTCGCGCTGGCGAAGCAGGACGCCGCCTTGCAGCCCACGACGGGGCGCCGCACTCTGCCCGCAGCCGTCCGGACTGGTGTGCATCCCGGTGACAGTTAAGTCAATTGTGGGTGCGGTTCTCATCGAATGGCCCTTCACCCGGTCGCGATTTCACTCGCCGGCCGCGGCGCCGCGCGTATCGTCGAGAAAAATTTTTGTGAAACGGCACAAGTCAATATAAAAGACGTGATTTTTGCATCCATATCGGCGAATAATTCCTGCAAAAAGAACCGCCGGACCACGCCGCTTGCAGCGTCGTCGTGTGAAGATGCGGGAGCACGCCCGGGGTCCTTGGCGTGGCCCTTCAATTGGCCTCTGATTCGCCGCAATTCGGGAGGAATTTCAATTGCAGCCTCGCCGTTACACCTTCGAAAACTTTGACCTGTCGCAAGCTGGCCCGTCGGCAGAAGGCGAGACCCTGACGAGCGAGGGCGGCCAGGACGCCCCGTTCCCGGCGGTCGACGTCTTGCTGGTAGACGATGAGCCAGAAGCGCTGGAGCAGATGGCCATAGGACTGCGGGCCGAGGGCATCACGGTTGCCTGTGCCAGCAATGCGCCAGACGCGCTGAAGATCATGCACACGCGAGCCGTCTCCATCTTGCTCACCGACATCAAGATGCCCCGGGTCAGCGGCCTGATGCTGGCTGCTGAAATGCGCGACCAGCTGCAGACCGAAGCGCCCAGCCTGATTTTTATCAGCGGCTACGCCGACCGGGATACGGTCATTGAAGCGCTTCGCTATGGCCCCAAAGACTTTTTGCTCAAGCCGGTAAAGCTCAACAATCTGGTCCGCAGCGTGCAGCAAATTCTGGTCAAGCAAACGCCGGGCATTGCCCCGCAGAGCGGGCAAGATGCGGCCGGTGCGCGCACGGAGGACGGCCAGTCGCGCGGCGCCCGCCTGCTTATTGGCCGACGTTCCTTGCTGGAAATCCTGCAAGAGGAACGCAAAATCCGCGCCTCGATTTTTGAGGCCGAGGTAAACGATGGCCCGGCCTGGCAGATTCTGGTTGACCTGTGGTCCAGCGCCGGCGACGCCAATTACAACTACGTGTCCAGTATCGCGGTTGGCGCCGGCCTGCCGCTGACCACCGCGCTGCGCCACATCGAGGTGCTGATCGGCGCCGGGCTGGTTGAGAAGCGGAAAGATCAGGGCGACGCCCGGCGGGTGCTGCTGCTGCTGACGGAAAAATGCCGCTGGCTGTTTTCCCAGTACAAGGCCTTATTGGATCAGGTGCTGTAACTCGCCGGTGCGGCGGCTCAGGCTGCCGGGCCCACATGCTTGGGCAGCGTGACCGTGGTTTTCAGCGCGCCGTGGTGCACGCGTCTGACCACCACCCCGCCGAGCGCCGTGGCCAACTGCTCTGCAAATACAGCGGGCTTACTGCGCTGGCGGCTTTCCGACTCGATGGCCCTCGCGTAGCTGTCGGCTTCTGCGGTTACGGGTAATTCGAACTTGAACAGCACATCAATGGCCTGACTCTGCGGGTCGCTGGTCAGCGTGATGCTGGCGGGCCCGCGCTCGCCTTTGCCCGGCGGCGAGACCTCGTCTACCCAGGCGGTGAACCCCTGAAGGGCCGCCTCGATGAGGCTGTGGTAGACCTCAGGCGCGCGCCCGGTCACCAGCGCGGTCTCATCAAGGTTCGCCAGATAGCGCAGGTCCTCACCGCTGAGGTCCTGCGCGAGCGCCTCGACGTCCCGCCGGATGATGGGCCCGATGAGGGTGCCCTGCGGGCGCCGCGCCGTTGTTTCAAGCGCCACGCGGCACCGGCGCAAGCTGTCGCTCAGCCGCTGCACGTTGGCTTCCACCAGCGCAAACTGCGCCGCGCTTGCTGACGCCTCTTGCGCGCCAGACGCCGCACACTGCTGCTGGCCGTTTTCTGCAACGAGCTGAAGGGTGTTCAGCGGCTGATAGGCCTCGTGCAGCAGGGCCTTGAGCAACACAATCTGGGCCTGAGACAAGGCCGATAGCCCGGACCGTTCCGCCGCGCTGCCGTCGGCAGTCTCGTCTCGCCGCAGCACCCCGGCCACCGAGAAAGCGCCGCTGGCGTCTGGTGGCTCCACCAGGAGCAGCGAGCTGTGTAAATGGCACCAGTTCCCGTCGGCATGCTTGAAGCGGAAGCTTTGGAAGAGACGCCCCTGCGATAGCAAGCGATGCACGACTGCGTCCGGGGCGTAGGCGCGATCTTCCGGGTGGATCCGGCTCAACCACCAGTGCCAATCGGTGGCTTCGACCACAGGCCATCCCAGCACCAGCGCCAGGGCTCGCTCATCGGCTTCCAGGCTAAAACGCTTCCCGCCTTCGTAGAAGCGAATTCTCAAGATAACCGCAGCCTGCCCCAGCACGTGGGGCGCCAGCAGCGCGCCCAGCATCTTTTCGCGCTGAAGCAGCTGGTGCAGGTGTCTGCAGGCCCGATCGAGGTGGCGCACGATGGCCAAGGGCGACCACAGCGGTCGGCGTGATGCGGGAGCCGACAGCGGATCGGTGTGCAAAAGCAGGGAGAGGTTCTGGAGGGTACGCAGCAGGGGTTCGCGCACCCGGGCATTGGCCAGCACCATGTTCAAGCCAACCAACAGATAGGCCACCACACCAAGGCCGAGCGCCCACGCGGGCTGCTGCATCACCGCCGCCACGGCCTGAGCGGCCGCCGCATCATCTGGCGAGAGGGCAGCCGGCACCGTCGCAACCGCCGGCCAGACCAAGAGCAGACGGGGGCCGCTGACCCACACCGCCAAGCCCAGCGCTACCAGATAGCTGCTGCAGAATTGAAAGTCGAAGGTTGAGATGCGCTGGTAGCGAATGATTCGCCGCCGCACCGCCGCTACCGGCTTCAAGGCGGCGGCACAGGCTGCGCCCGCGATGGCCAGCAGCGACTGCAGGACGAGGCCAGACAGTTCGCTAGCCAGCTGCAGCAGGGCGGGGCTGGCGTCGGTCAGCGCAAGCAGCCCGCGCAGCAGGACGCCAAGGACTAACCAGTACACCAAGGTGCGGCCCAGCAGGGCGGTATACGAGACAACGCGGCACGCGGTGACCATCACGAGCATCAGCCCGAGCACGCACAGCGACGACCAAACCTGCGCTGCCGTCACGCCGCCGGCCACCAGCAGGCCGGCGAAGACGAGGCAGAATCCCCACGCAGGACGCCCGTAGCGCAGGAGCAGCACGCCCGGCACCATGCCGATTAGCACGGGCATCGACGTGCCCATGGCCCGCGCGGCCCCGACCAGACAGAGCGTGGCCAGCCCGACAGCCAGCAGCACGCCCAGGGCTTGCGGTGCGTAACTCAGCCGGAATTTGCCCCCTACAGGGTGTGGCGACATGCGGCGACCTCAGCGCAATCCGCCTTTGGCGGCGAACGCGCGTGACAGTGCGCCCATTGGGGGTCTGGTCACAGTGACCACACAGCGCGAGGCGCTAGTGAGTATCTCATAAAGTGGCGCGCGCACAGTTTGATTTTTAGAACACCAATTAGCAAATAAAAATAAAATTGAAATTCGTTGCAATAGAGGGGCGCCGTCGCCCCTGCGGCGGTTCACGCCGCGCATGCCGGCCGCATGGGGGCCACACACTGCGAGCGGTTTCACCACGCCACCGCCTCGACCCGATGCATCAATTTGCCCCTGCGCAGCTCGCCGGCCGGCGCGACCTCCCAGAACCAGTGCTGTTCTGGCGGGTGCGGGAGCTGCAGGACCGGGCGCAAATCAACCACCTCCTGGCGCTCCCCTTCCGGGCTCAGCCGCCACATTTCGGCATCGAAGACGATCGCTTTGCGGCCCGTGAAGGCATTGAGATAGCGCACGTGCCTGGCCATCAACTGCAGGCCGAGCTGATTGACCGCCGGCGGCGCATAGCGCCCGCTGGCCAGCAGCCTGCGCATGGGCAGCAGGGGCAACTGGGACACCAAATTAACCGAGGCCACGAAATCGACCTGCGCATCGTCCAGCAACAGCATGGGACGCACGGCGGCTAATTGAGCGAAAAGATCGGGCTGCTCCGGTTTATTCAGCAGGCCCAGCGATTCGGTCAGGTCGTACGTCAGGCACTCGACGTTCGGGAATTGTCTGACCCATCTCCGGGTGCGCCGCAGAAACACGGCATCGACCAGAATGACCCGGTCAAACGTGGCGGCCAGCGTCTTGATCGGCACATCGAGACAGGCGCCGGCGCCCAACATCACCGCCGTGCGGCGCTGGGCGCAGGCTGCGGCTTCCTTCGCCAGAAACGCCCGTGTGCATTCGAGATGCGGGTCCCAGTACCGCCCAACGCGGCGATAGCGGGCGGAAATCGCGATGGCGGCGGTGACCAAGCCAGCCTGGCGCGCACCCGGCGCGGCATCTGCGCTCAGCCATTCAATGCATTCTCGGAGCAATTTTTTGGTCGTGAAGATTGAGTGCCCGTCGAGCGTACTGGACCAGACGCCCACGACGTACGGCGAAAGGGACCACTATGGAGGCATTGCCTGCGGTCCCCGCCCGCGCAGCGGGCAGCGGGCAGCGGGCAGCGGGCAGCGGGCAGCGGGCAGCGCAAAGATTGTCGACAACTCGGTCAAAGCTGAACACAATGCAGCCCATTCACCCCGGCGCATCACCCAGGTTGTGCACAATAAGCCATGTTCAATCCCGAATTTGACGACATCAAAACCCTGCGCACCGCCGCCGACCGGGTGTTCGAGTCGCTGCAGGATGCCATCGTGCGCGGTGAAATCCCGCCCGGCGCGCGGGTGGGTGAAACCGAACTCGCGGTGCGCTTTGGCACCAGCCGCGGCCCGCTGCGCGAAGCGCTGCGCCGGCTCGAGTCACGGCATCTGGTCGAACGGACGCCGCACGTCGGCATCCGCATCGCGTCGCTCGGCTATGCGGCCCTCATTGAAATCTATTACGTCCGCGAAGCGCTGGAAGGCATGGCCGCCCGCCTGGCCGCGCTGCACATGACGGACGCCGAAGTCGCCGGCCTGAAAGCCCTGCTCAGCGCACACGAACAGGACGAAGCCCTGAAGGCCGACACCGCCTACTTCCAGCAGGAAGGCGATCTGGACTTTCACTACCGCATCATTCAGGGCAGCCACAACGCGGCGCTGGCCGAAATGCTGATCGGCGAGCTCTATCACCGCATCCGCATGTACCGCTATCAGGTCAGCGCGTATGCCAACCGGCCGCAAAAGGCCTTTGCCGAACACCAGCGCATTGTGGAAGCCATTGAAGCCCGCGACGGCGATTTGGCCGAAATGCTGATGCGCCGGCACTTAAGTTCCGCCCGCCAGAACATCGAGAAACACCAGAAGGAGCACGCATGACCCAGACCCTGACCGCCGGCGGCCGTTTGCGCCTCGCCATTCGCGAGGAGCAACCGCTGCAGATCATCGGCACTGTGAACGCCTACGCGGCGATGATGGCCAAACGCACCGGCTTTCGCGCCATTTATCTGTCCGGCGCGGGCGTGGCCAACTATTCCTACGGCCTGCCGGACCTCGGCATGACCTCGCTGGAAGACGTGCTGATCGATGCCCGTCGCATCACCAGCCAGGTCGACACCCCGCTGCTGGTCGATGCCGACACCGGCTGGGGCGGCGCGTTCAATATCGCGCGTACGGTCAAGCAGATGACGGCCGCCGGCGTCGCCGGCATGCACATCGAAGACCAGGTCTCGCAGAAGCGCTGCGGCCATCGGCCGAATAAAGAAGTGGTGTCGACCGACGAAATGGTCGACCGCGTGAAGGCGGCGGTAGACGCCAAGACCGACGCCGACTTCGTGCTGATGGCGCGCACCGACGCGCTGCAGGTCGAAGGTCTGCAGGGTGTGATCGACCGCGCCTGCGCCTTCATCGAAGCCGGCGCGGATGCCATCTTCGCCGAAGCCATGACCGATATCGGCATGTACAAGCAGGTGTGTGATGCGGTGAAGGCGCCGGTGCTGGCGAACCTCACCGAGTTCGGCACCACGCCTTATTTCATGGTGGATGAACTGGGCGCGCAGGGCATTGCGATGGTGCTATATCCGCTCTCGCCCACCCGCGCCATGCAGCGCGCGGCGCTGAACGTGATGGAAGCCATTCGGAAAGACGGCACGCAGAAGAACGTGCTGGACCTCATGCAGCCGCGCAGCGAGCTCTACGACTTCCTGGGCTACCACGCCTACGAAGACAAGCTCGACCAGCTGTTCAAGAAGGGCAAATAGGGGCCAAGCCCCGCTATCGATTTCAACAGGAGAAAGACCATGTCCGAGACCACCCCAAACCTGCCGAAACCCAAGAAGTCCGTCGCCCTTTCCGGCACCGTTGCGGGTAACACCGCGCTGTGCACCGTGGGTCGCAGCGGTAACGATCTGCACTATCGCGGCTACGACATCCTCGACATCGCGAACACCTGCGAGTTTGAAGAAATCGCCCACCTGCTGGTGCACGGCAAGCTGCCGACCGTGGCCGAACTCACCGCCTACAAGGCCAAGCTGAAAGCCCTGCGCGGCCTGCCGGCGGCGCTGAAATCTGCGCTGGAAGAACTGCCGCCCTACGCGCACCCGATGGACGTGATGCGCACGGGGGTGTCGGTGCTGGGCTGTCTGTCGCCCGAGAAGGACGACCACAACCATCCCGGCGCGCGCGACATCGCCGACAAGCTCATGGCCTCGCTCGGCTCGATGCTCCTGTACTGGTATCACTTCAGCCACAACGGCAAGTGCATTGAGACGGAAACCGACGACGACTCGATCGGCGGCCATTTCCTGCACATGCTGCACGGTGAGAAGCCGCGCGATTCCTGGGTGCGCGCCATGCACACCTCGCTGATTCTGTACGCCGAGCACGAGTTCAACGCCTCCACGTTTACTTCCCGCGTGGTCGCCGGCACGGGCTCCGACATGTTCTCCGCCATTTGCGGCGGCATCGGCGCGCTGCGCGGGCCGAAGCACGGCGGCGCCAACGAAGTCGCGTTTGAAATCCAGAAGCGCTACGACAACCCGAACGAAGCCGAGGCCGACATCCGCGCCCGCGTCGAACGCAAGGAAGTGGTCATCGGCTTTGGTCACCCGGTGTACACGGTGGGCGATCCGCGCAACAAGGTGATCAAGGAAGTGGCGCGCCAGCTTTCCGCCGAAGAAAAGAACATGAAGATGTACGACATCGCCGAGCGCCTCGAGACGGTGATGTGGGAAATCAAGAAGATGTTCCCCAACCTCGATTGGTTCAGCGCGGTGAGCTACCACATGATGGGCGTGCCGACCGCGATGTTCACGCCGCTGTTTGTGATTGCGCGTACCGCCGGTTGGTCGGCGCATGTGATTGAGCAGCGCATCGACGGCAAGATCATCCGCCCCAGCGCCAACTACACCGGTCCGGAAGACCAGAAGTTCGTGCCGATCAAGCGCCGTAAGTAAGAGGAACGTGGAAGCATCATGAACGCCGACTATCGCAAGCCGCTGCCCGGCACGACGCTCGACTATTTCGACGCCCGTGCCGCCGTCAACGCCATCGCGCCGAACGCCTGGGATCGACTCCCTTACACCGCGCGGGTCCACGCCGAGAACATCGTGCGTCGCGCGGATCCGGCCATCGTCACCGAATGCCTGCAGCAGATCATCGAGGTCAAGCGCGAGCGCGACTTTCCGTGGTTTCCGGCGCGCGTGGTGTGTCACGACATTCTGGGTCAGACCGCGCTGGTCGATCTGGCCGGTCTGCGTGATGCGATTGCTGACCAGGGCGGGGACCCGGCGAAGGTGAATCCGGTGGTGCCGGTGCAGCTGATCGTCGACCACTCGTTGGCGGTGGAGTGCGGTGGTTTCGATCCGGATGCGTTCGAAAAAAACCGCGCGATTGAAGACCGTCGGAATGAAGATCGCTTCCACTTCATCAACTGGACGAAGCTCGCCTTCGACAACATGGTGGTGATCCCGGCGGGCAACGGGATCATGCATCAGATCAACCTCGAGAAAATGTCGCCGGTGGTGCACGCCATCGACGGCGTGGCCTTTCCGGACACCTGCGTCGGCACCGACAGCCACACCCCGCATGTCGACGCGCTGGGTGTGATTGCGATTGGTGTGGGCGGTCTCGAAGCCGAGAACGTCATGCTGGGTCGCGCGTCCTGGATGCGGCTGCCGGAAATCGTGGGCGTGACGCTGAGCGGCAAACTGGCGCCCGGCATTACCGCCACCGATCTGGTACTGGCGCTGACCGAGTTCCTGCGCAAGTCCAAAGTGGTCGGCGCCTATCTTGAGTTTCACGGCGCGGGCGCCTCGTCGCTCACGCTGGGGGACCGCGCCACCATTTCCAATATGGCGCCGGAATACGGCGCGACGGCGGCGATGTTTGCCATCGACCACCAGACGCTGGACTACCTCCGGCTGACCGGCCGCAGCGAAGACAACGTGAAGCTGGTCGAGACCTACGCGAAGACCGCCGGCCTGTGGGCCGACAGCCTGCAGGGCGTGGTGTACGAGCGTGAACTCAGCTTTGATCTGGCCAGCGTGGTGCGCAACATGGCAGGCCCCAGCAACCCGCACGCGCGGGTGGCGACCAGCGATTTGGCCAGCAAGGGCATCGCCGGCCCGTGGACCGAAACGCCCGGCCAGATGCCGGACGGCGCGGTCGTCATCGCGGCCATCACGAGCTGCACCAATACCTCTAACCCGCGCAACGTCATCGCCGCCGGCCTGCTGGCGCGCAACGCCAATCGCCTCGGCCTGACTCGCAAGCCGTGGGTGAAAAGCTCGCTCGCGCCGGGCTCGAAAACCGTCGCGCTGTATCTGGAAGAAGCCGGGCTGAAGAGCGAGCTTGAGCAACTCGGCTTCGGCATCGTGGCGTTTGCCTGCACCACCTGTAACGGCATGTCCGGTGCGCTCGACCCGGTGATCCAGCAGGAAATCATCGACCGCGATCTCTACGCCACCGCGGTGCTGTCGGGTAACCGCAACTTCGACGGCCGCATCCACCCCTATGCCAAGCAGGCGTTCCTCGCCTCGCCGCCGCTGGTGGTGGCCTACGCGCTGGCCGGCACGGTGCGCTTTGATATTGAGAAGGATTCGTTCGGCAACGATGCCAGCGGCAAGCCGATCATGCTGAAAGATCTCTGGCCCTCAGACGCCGAGGTCGACGCCATCGTCAGCACCAGCGTGAAACCCGATCAGTTCCGCAAGGTCTACATCCCGATGTTTGAAGACAAGGGTGGCCCGGCGACCAAGGTCAGCCCGCTGTACGACTGGCGCGCGATGTCGACCTACATCCGGCGCCCGCCCTACTGGGAAGGTGCCCTAGCCGGGGCGCGCACGCTGCGCGGCATGCGGCCGCTCGCGCTGCTGCCCGACAACATCACCACCGATCATCTGTCGCCGTCCAACGCTATCCTGCTGGACAGCGCGGCGGGTGAATATCTGGCGAAGATGGGCCTGCCGGAAGAAGACTTCAATTCCTACGCCACGCACCGCGGCGACCACCTCACCGCGCAGCGCGCCACTTTTGCCAACCCGCAGCTGGTGAACGAAATGGCGCTGGTCGACGGCAAGGTGAAGAAAGGCTCGCTGGCCCGCGTGGAGCCGGACGGTACGGTGATGCGCATGTGGGAAGCGATCGAGACCTACATGAACCGCAAGCAGCCGCTGATCATCGTGGCGGGCGCCGACTACGGTCAGGGCAGCTCGCGCGACTGGGCGGCGAAAGGCGTGCGCCTCGCCGGGGTGGAAGTGATCGCGGCCGAAGGCTTCGAGCGCATCCATCGCACCAACCTCATTGGCATGGGCGTCTTGCCGCTCGAGTTCAAGCCGGGCGTTAACCGCAAGACGCTGGCGCTGGATGGCACCGAGACCTACGACGTGATGGGCGAGCGCACGCCGCGCGCCGATCTCACGCTGGTCATCCACCGCCAGAACGGCGAGCGTCTGGAAGTGCCCATGACCAGTCGCCTCGACACCGCGGAAGAAGTCTCGGTCTACGAAGCGGGCGGCGTGCTGCAGCGTTTCGCGCAAGACTTCCTGGCCGCCAACAAGTCGGCCTGAGGCACGGGGGCGATGCCGCAACATCGGGCACTCGCCCCCTCAGCTTTGCGTAATCGCGCATGAGCGTGTCCCTGCCCTGCCAGCGCGAGGCCGGCCTTGAATGGCGGGTAGACGACGGCGTCGCGCGCCTCACGCTGGTCGCGCCGGCCGACGCCAACACCATTGGCTACGCGCAAAGCAAAGTCTGGCCGGCGGCCTTTGAGGCCGTGGTGGCGGCCCGGCCGCGCGTGATCGTGCTGGCCGCCGAAGGGCGGCTGTTCTGCGCCGGCGGCGCCATTCAGCACATGGCGGCCCATGCCGATGCGCTCGGTCCCTACATCGCGAGCACGCTGGAGCCGCTGCATCAGGGCTTCATCGCGCTGGCGAGCGCACCCTGTCCGCTGGTGTCGGTGGTGCAGGGCCCGATCGGCGGCGCGGGCATCGGGCTCGCACTGATGGCCGATCTGGTGCTGGCCAGCACCACGCTCAAGCTGCGCGCCGGCTATCCGGCCATCGGGCTCTCGCCCGATCTGGGCGCGTCGTATTTTCTGATCCGGCGCGTGGGTGCAGCGCGCGCCCAGCGCTGGCTGCTCGGCAATCAGATTGTGACGGCCGAGGAATGTCTGGCCGCCGGGGCGGTGGATGAACTGCACGCGCCCGAGGCGCTCGCGGCCGCCGCCGAACGCTGGGTGGATTATTTCCGTCAGGCCGCGCCGGCCTCGATGGCGGCGATTAAACACCTGTGCCGGGGCGCAGCACCGCGCGAGCTGGCCCAGCACATCGAACTCGAAAAACAACTGCTGCAAAGCTGTGCCGAAACCGCCGATGCCCGCGAGGGCGTGCAGGCGTTTCTGGCCAAACGCAGCCCGCATTTTCAAGGCCACTGAGGCCGGCGCAGCGGCGCTATATCCTGAGGAGACTGTCATGGCTCATGTTCCGCAAATCAAAGTCCCGGCCACCTATATGCGCGGCGGCACCAGCAAGGGCGTGTTTTTTCGTCTGGACGAACTGCCCGAGCGCTGCCAGCAGCCTGGCGCGGCGCGCGACAATTTCCTGCTCCGCGTCATTGGCAGCCCCGACCCTTACGGCAAACAAATCGACGGCATGGGCGGCGCGACCTCCAGCACCAGCAAGACCGTCATCCTCTCGCGCAGCACGCGTGCGGATCACGACGTGGACTACCTCTTCGGCCAGGTCTCGATCGACAAGGCGTTTGTGGACTGGAGCGGCAACTGCGGCAACCTGACCGCCGGCGTCGGCGCGTTCGCGATCAGCAAGGGGCTGATCGACCCCGCCCGCGTGCCGGCCAACGGCGTGTGCACGGTGCGGATCTGGCAGGTCAACATCAGCAAGACCATCATCGCCCACGTGCCGATGACCAACGGCGAAGTGCAGGAAACCGGCGACTTCGAACTGGACGGCGTGACCTTCCCGGCGGCCGAAGTGCAGATCGAATTCATCGACCCGGCGGATGAAGGCGACGGTGACGGCGGCGGCGCGATGTTCCCCACCGGGCAGCTGGTGGACGATCTGGAGGTGCCCGGCGTTGGCACGCTGAAGGCGACGATGATCAACGCGGGTATTCCCACGGTGTTCGTCAACGCCGACGCCATTGGCTATACCGGCACCGAACTGCAGGATGCGATTAACGGCGACGCCAAGGCGCTGGCCATGTTCGAGACCATCCGCGCCTACGGCGCGCTGCGCATGGGGCTGATCAAAGACGTGAGCGAGGCCGCCAAGCGCCAGCACACGCCGAAAGTCGCCTTCGTCGCGCCGCCCACTGCCTATACCTCGTCGAGCGGCAAGGCCGTGGGCACGGACGATGTCGACTGCTGGTGCGCGCGCTGTCGATGGGCAAGCTGCATCACGCCATGATGGGCACGGCGGCAGTCGCGATTGGCACCGCGGCGGCCATTCCCGGCACGCTGGTTAACTCGGCGGCCGGCGGCGGCGCGCGCAGCCAGGTGCGCTTCGGGCATCCGTCCGGCACCTTGCGGGTGGGCGCCGAGGCCAGCGAGCAGGCGGGCGAATGGACGGTAACCAAGGCCATCATGAGCCGCAGCGCGCGGGTCTTGATGGAAGGCTGGGTGCGGGTGCCGGGCGACGCGTTCTAGCCCCCGTTTTCCCCAAGCCAGACCGGGTGGAAGTTTGCCCCCGGGCCGGCTACCTTGGGCTTCACCGCAACCGGAGGCGCCCGCATGGATCTCGGCCCGCTTTTCACCTACTTCTCCGCTGAAAAAATGGGCTCGTGGCTGCTGGTGGCGAGCGGCCTGCTGAGCCTCATGTTCGCCGCATTTCTCTATCTTGAACGCAGCCCGCTGCTCGGCATGGCCTGGCCGCTACTGGCGGTGGGTCTGCTCGCCTTGAGCGTCGGCGTCGGCATCCTCCAGCGCACACCGGCTCAGGTGGCCGCGCTACAGGCGGGATTTAGCACCTCGCCCGCCGCGACCGGCGCGGCCGAACAGCAGCGCATCGCAGGCGTCATTCAGCGCTTTCGTCAGTACAAGGTGGTGGAAGTGCTCGTGGTGGTGGCCGGCTTCGCGCTGGTCTTCATGAGCCCTGCGCCCAGCCTATGGGCAGGAGTAGGACTGGGCTGCGTGTTGATGGGCAGCTATGTGTTTGTATTCGACAGCTTCGCCCACCATCACGCCGAGGTGTACGCCGCATGGCTCAAACAATTCCCCGCCGCGCCCTGAGCCGGACAGGTTCGCCGTGAGCAGCACCGGTAATCGCCGCGATTTTCTGCACGGACTGTGCCGCGTCGGCGCAGCGCTGGGCGTGGCGCCCTTCGCGCTGGCCGCCGCTGAGGCACTACCGCTGGGCGAGGCGCGCGCGTTTTCCTTCGACGGCCTTAAAGCGGAAGCCGCCCGCCTCGCCGGCCTGCCGTTCCGCCCGCCACGGCGGCCGGCGCCCGAGCTCACCGCGCAAATCAATTACGAGCAGTGGGGGCAGATCGCCTTTGACCCCGACGCCGCGGTGCTGCTGGGCAAGGGGGCGCGTTTTCCGGTCGAGTTTTTCCATCTCGGCATGTATTTCCAGCAGGCGGTGCAGGTCTTTGTGGTGGCGGAGGGCATGGCGCGCGAAGTCCGTTACGACGAGCGTTATTTCAAGCTGCCGGCGGATGCCATCGCGCGCCGCTTGCCGCCCGATGCGGGTTTCGCCGGCCTGCGCATTCAGGAACCCAAAGGCGGCGAGCTCGACTGGCGCAAGAACGACTGGGTGGCGTTTCTGGGCGCGTCCTATTTCCGCGCGATTGGCGGCCTGCGCCAGTACGGGCTGTCGGCACGCGGCGTGGCGCTGGACACCTGGCAGGCCGGCAAGACCGAGGAGTTCCCGGCCTTCACCGCGTTTTATCTGGGGCCCGAAACGGCCGACGGTCTGGTGCTGCACGCCCTGCTGGAAGGGCCGTCGATCGCCGGCGCCTACCGCTTTCAATTAACGCGCGGTGCGGGCGTGGTGATGGACATCGACTGCGAACTGCACCTGCGCAACAAGGTGGACCGCTTCGGTTTGGCGCCCTTGACGTCCATGTTCTGGTTCGGGGAGACGGTCAAGCCAACGGCGGTCGACTGGCGCCCGGAGATCCATGATTCCGACGGGCTTGCGCTGTGGACCGGCAACGGCGAGCGGATCTGGCGGCCGCTGAACAACCCTGCGCAGGTGGCCGTGTCGGCCTTTGGCGACGAACACCCCCGCGGCTTCGGCCTGCTGCAGCGGGACCGAAATTTTGATCACTATCAGGACGGCGTGTATTACGACCGCCGGCCCAGCGTCTGGGTGGAGCCCAAGGGCGATTGGGGTAAGGGCGCGGTGCAGCTGATTGAAATCCCGACGGATGATGAAATTCACGACAACATCGTCGCGGCCTGGGTGCCGGCCAGCCCCGCCGAGGCCGGTAGCCGGTTTGCGCTGGCCTATCGCCTGCACTGGCAGGCCGACGAACCCTATCCCACGCCACTTGCCCGCTGTGTGGCCACGCGGCTTGGCAACGGCGGCCAGCCCGGATTGCCCCGGCCAAAGGGCGTGCGCAAGTTCATGGTGGAGTTCGTCGGTGAGCCGCTGACCAAGCTCGCCTACGGTCAGCAACCGGAGGCCGTGCTGTCGGCCTCGCGCGGCAGTTTTTCCTATGTGTTCACCGAAGCCGTGCCCAACGATGTGCCGGGGCACTGGCGCGCCCAGTTTGACCTGACCGCCGAAGGGACCGAGCCGGTCGAGATGCGGCTATTTCTCCGCCTCGGCGACACCGTGCTGTCCGAGACCTGGCTCTACCAGTACCACCCGTTCTGAGCCGGGCTGACCCAAGGCGCGGAAGATTAGCCGCCTGCCGGCGGGTACCAGCAAGGGTCGCCAGCCTGTTCGCCTGCGAAAAGCGATTCGCCCGCGAAGCGCATTCGTGGGGGGCCGCGGTTGGGGAGGCTGTGTTTGTAGGAGGCCGCATTTGTGGGAGGGGCTACTTGCCCCGACTCAGGCTGTGGCCGACTTGGTGCTGTCGTCGCGGCGTTGCCGCCCCCACGGGAAAGCATTTACCGCAGGCTGTGTTTGTAGGAGGCCGCATTTGTGGGAGGGGCTGCTTGCCCCGACTCAGGCTGTGGCCGACTTGGTGCTCGCGTCGCGGCGGTGCCGCTCCCACGGGGAAAGGGTTCGAGGCAGGCCGCATTTGTGGGAGGGGCTGCTTGCACCGACTCAGGCTGTGGCCGATTTGGCGCTGGTGTCGCGGCGGTGCCGCTCCCACAGAAGATTCACGATGGCGCTTGATGCAGACGTTGGGACACCGGGTCTCCTTCGGAGACCCTTCGCGGCGCGGGGGCGCCCGGGCGCCTCAGGCCATGGCTTGCACATCGGGCAGGCCGAGGCGCGCGCGGCCGAGCTGTTCGTAGGCGGTGTCGGCGACCATGTAGTGCTGGGCGGCGACGTTGAGGTCGCGCAGCAGGCGCTGCATGAGATGTCCCTCATATACCGCGCTGGCGCCGGCGTGACGGAACACCGCCTGGGCCACCTCGACCGATACCTCGGTCGCATACACCGCGGCGCTACGCACGGCGCACAGCATCTCGGCGCTCGGCGTCTGACCGGCGCTTGCCACCGCCCAAATCTGCTCGTTTTCCGCGATGGCCAGCGCGCGCGCCGCGCGCAGGCGCATTTCGCAGTGGCCGATCAGCCGCTGCACCGACGCGCGGTCGGCGCTGCGGCTGCCGCCCGGCGCATAGCCGCGGGCTTTGGTCTGCAGAATGTTCACCAGTTCGTCCAGCATTCGCTGCGCCAGCCCCAGCGCAAAGCCGGCGTGTTCATAGGCGACGAAGGCGGGCAGCGGAATCTGGTACAGCGCGCCGCCCCGACGCGGCGGCGCGGTCACGGCAACGCTCATGTCGAGCGGCACGAACAGGTCTTTCACGACGATGTCGCAGCTGCCGGTGCCTTTCAGGCCCAGCACCTGCCAGTTGTCGAGGATCTGGCAGTCGCTGGCGGGAAACACCAGCAGGTGGATTTCAGGCGCGGCGCCCGGCGTGCGCTCGACCCGCGTGATGGCGGAAATCCATTCGGCATGCCGCACGCCGCTGGCAAAGCCCCAGCGCCCGTTCACCCGGTAGCCCCCGTCGACGGGGGTGGCGAGGCCGGAAGGCGTGACCACAATGGCGCCGAGCGGGATCTGACCGTTGGGAAACATGCGGGCAATGCCGGCATCCGGCAGGAAAGCCCCCGGCATCGCGAGGCTGGTGGCGCCGACCATGGCACACCAGGCGGCAGCAGGATTGATGGTAGCGAGGCGTTCCAGCACGGCCATCTGGGTGACCAGATCGGCTTCGAGGCCGCCGAGGGCGGTGGGGAGTTTCATGCGGAGCGCGCCACAGGCGCGAAGCGCCTCAACGCTGGCCGGCGAGAGGCTGCCCTGCGCCTCGTCAGTGGCAGTTTGCGCGGCAAGCCGCTCGCGCTGTGCGTCAACCGCGGCGAGCAACTGCGCCCGCATAGCCGCCGTGTCGGCGGTCGCTACATCGCTCATTCAACTCCCCCGCTGTGATTAAGGGGAGTCGCCCGCCGTGGCTGGCCCTGGGCCTAGCCCTCGCCTGCGGCGCGTCGACTCGCCCACCAGTCCTGATATGCCTTGTCGGGTGCCAGCACCCGGGATTTCGCGCCGCCGATGGAGACCCCCTCGGCATTGCTGATCGAGACCTCAAGCTCCACCAGATCGCTGCGAATGCGGGCGACTTCAATGGTCACCAGCACTTCCTCGCCCGGGCACACCGGCTTGCGCAGGCGATCCGGCGTAAACACCAGCCCCAGACTGCCATCGCCCGGAAACTGCGTGCCAAAAATGCCGGTAATCGCGATTTGCAGCAGCCCGCCCGGCACGATGATGTCGGGCACGCCGGGAAAACGCAGTCTGGCAGCGTCGACGTCGGCATGGATGGCGTTGTGGTCGCCCGACAGCGCGCAGTAGCGGGCGACGTCTTCGCGGGAAAACACCAGACGGGATTCATAGCGCTGACCGGTATGCAGTTCCGCAGCGGTCAAGCAGTTGGTTTTCGCGTTCAGGGGAGGCTCTCCGGGTTTCGACGGGATTATAGGGGCACAAACTGACCGCCCGGGCGTTTTTTTCTCCGCGCCCGCATCGCCCGGCGTAATCCTTTAATCTGCGCTCCCCGCCAGCACGCGAAAGACCATGGCCTCGCCCCAGACCAGCACCGCAGCCACGGCACTCCTGATCAGCAGCACCGAAGGTTTTGCCGACTGGCTCCAGCAGCAGGAAATCAGCCTCGCCTTCACCACCTACCAGACCAACCGGCTGTTCCTGATCGGCTGCAAGGAGGACGGCAAACTGGTCGCCAATGAGCGTCTTTTCGACAAACCGATGGGGCTATTTCTAGACCACGACTCGCTGCTGATGGCCTGTCGCTACCAAATCTGGGCGCTGGAAAACCGGCTCGCGCCGGGCGAAACGCATCAGGGGGCCGACCGCCTCTACGTACCCAGCGTCGCCCACACCACCGGCGGCATTAACGCCCACGACGTGGTGATGACCGCCTCGCGGCGCCTGTTGTTCATCAACACCGATTTCAGCTGTCTGGCCGCGCTTAAACCCGGCTACAGCTTCGAGCCCGTATGGCAGCCGCCCTTCATCAGCAAGCTGGTGGCGGAAGACCGCTGCCATCTGAACGGCCTGGCGCTGGAGGACGGCGAGCCGGCCTACGCCACGGCGTGTAGCCGCACCGACACCGCCGCCGGCTGGCGCGAGCATCGCGTGCAGGGCGGCGTGGTGATGCACCTCCCGAGCAATGAAATCGTGCTGGATGGGCTCTCGATGCCCCATTCCCCGCGCCATTACCGCCAGCAACTCTGGCTGCTGAACTCCGGCACCGGCGAGCTGGGTCATCTGACGCAGGGGCAATTTAATCCCGTGACCTTCCTGCCGGGCTTTGTGCGCGGGCTCGCCTTCCATGGCGACTACGCGATGGTGGGTTTGTCCAAACTCCGATCAAAGAGTTTTTCCGGCTTGAAACTGGAAGACCGTCTCGCCGCGCTGGGCACCGAATCGCAGTGCGGGCTGGCCGTGATCGATCTCAATACAGGGCACGTGGTGCATACCCTCACCATTAGCGCCGTGGTGGAAGAGTTGTTTGATGTGGTGGTACTGCCCGGCGTGCGCCAACCGCGCGCGCTCGGTTTCCAGGACGACGACATCGACCGGCTGGTAAACTTTCCGGGCTCCAAAGGCTTGATGGTGACCAAACCCACGGTGCATCGGCCTGGCCTCAGCGCCGAGGTGCAGGTCGCCGGCTTGCCCCGCCTCTCGCAACTTGCCGACGACGCGCCGGCCGCACCGGCCGCGCCGCCGCCGCAGGAAGGCCAGGTGAAATTTCAGCGCGTGTTTCATCTCACGCCAGACAACCTCCTGCCCTACGACGCCATGACCTCACCCAGCCTCAAAGCCCGCTGGCAAACCCGGCCCCAGCGCGGGGAGTTGCTAGGCGTGTCGGCCTCGGTGGGTGGGGCGATGGTGGGCTTTGCGATCGCCGAAAAATGGACCGACACGCAGGACCAGCCCCGCGCGGAATTGATTTCGCTGTACGTGTTACCGACTCATCGGCCGGAAGTGCTGGCGCCAGCGCTCAGCGCGCATTTGGAGGCCCTGGTGGGGATGGCTTTGGCCGGGGCTGGCGGGCGCTGACCCTGCAGTGATTCACCCGCGCCAACACCTTGGCGCGGCGAGCGATGCGCCCGCGAAAAGCAACCTCAGATAGCACCCAAGTGGTGCTGATTTCCTACAGAAACAGCCGGCTTTTTCGACTCTCCGTTTTGCCTCCCGTTTACTCTCCTTTGCCATTACGCCTGCTCGCCGCAAGTGGCTGCCCGGGCCGACGTCTTAATCAATGGGATGACAATCATGACTATTTCTTTTGCTGCGCCGGTGACCAATAGTCCCTTCGGACTGAGTAACCTGGGTAATTACGCCAACCCCACTTTCGCCGACCTCGACGGCGACGGCGACCTCGATGCCTTAGTGGGGAACAACGCCGGCAACACGCTGTATTTCCAGAACATCGGCAGCGCCACTGCGGCGAGTTTTGCGAGCCCCGTCACCAACGCCCTGGGACTGAGCGCTGTGCCCTCCAAAGCCGCCCCCACCCTCGTCGACCTCGACGGCGACGGCGACCTCGATGTTCTGGCAGGCGAGGGATACGGCAACACGCGGTATTTCCAGAACAGCGGCAGCGCCACTGCGGCGAGCTTTGCGGCCCCGCTCACTACCCCCTTCGGGCTCAGCGATGTGGGCTACAGATCCACCCCGACATTTGCCGACCTCGACGGCGACGGCGACCCCGATGCCTGATTGGGGAACAAGGACGGCGAAACGCTGTATTTCCAGAACATCGGCAGCGCCACTGCGGCGAGCTTTGCGGCCCCGCTGTCTAATCCATTCGGGCTCAGCGATGTGGGCGACAACTCCACCCCGACCTTTGCCGACCTCGACGGCGACGGCGACCTCGATGCCTTAGTGGGGAACAGTGCCGGCGACACGCTGTATTTTCAGAACACCGGCACGGCGTCCGCCGCGAGCTTTGCGGCACCGCTCACTAACCCCTTCGGGCTCAGTGATGTGGGCGCCTCCGCCAAACCCGCCTTCGCCGACCTCGACGGCGACGGCGACCTTGACCTCTTTGTGGGAACCAAGTACGCCAGCACGTGGTACTTCGAGAACACGAGCCCGCCACGCGTTCTAACGCTCACCGCCCCCACCGCGATTGCCTACACCGACACCGCCTTCAACGATAGCTTCGCCCTTTGGAGCACAAGTCTCAGCGCCAGTGACCCCGAAGGCGACACCCTGACCTACGGCATCCAGAACGGCACCGTCAGCGGCACCACCGTCACCCGCATCGGCACCTACGGCACCCTTCGCCTTGACACCGCCACCGGGGGCTACACCTACTTCCCGAACGACGTCGCCATTGAAGGCACCAGCGCCACCGCCAGCGAAGACTTCACCGTCACCGTCACCGACGGCACCAACAGCGTGACCCAAACGCTCACCATCAACCTCAGCCAGAGCGGCACCACCGAAACCACCGGCAACGATGTGCTCTCCGGCACCGCCGGCGCCGACAGCTTCGATGCCCTGGCCGGCAACGACACCATCAGCGGCCTCGATGGCAACGACACCCTGCTCGGCGGTGCCGGCAACGACAGCCTGGATGGCGGCACGGGCAACGACACGCTCACCGGCGGCGCCGGCAGCGACACCTATGTCGTCGACAGCAGCAGCGATCTGGTCACCGAGACCGCGACCAGCACCACCGACATCGACACCGTGCGCGCGGCGATTACCTACACCTTGGGCGACAAACTCGAGCGCCTCACCCTGACCGGCATCGGTGACACCAAGGGCAGCGGCAATGCGCTCGCCAACGTGATCACCGGCAACAACCTCATAGCCGGCGGTGCAGGGGCAGACACGCTGTCCGGTGGCGATGGTAACGACACAATCTCCGGCAGCGCCGGCACCGACAAACTGACCGGCGGCAACGGCAACGACTGGTTCATGTTTAACGGCATCAGCACCACCAACCGTGACATCGTCACCGACTTCATCAAGGGCACCGACAAAATCGTGCTGGACGATGACGTCTACACCAAACTCGGCACCGGCACGCTGGCCGGCAAGGCGATTGCCGCTGGCAACTACAAGGTGGGCACCAAGGCCGGTGACGGCAACGACTACCTCATCTACGACCCGGCCACCGACAAGCTTTACTACGACGCCGACGGCAACGGTTCGGCCAGCGCTGACCACATCGCGACCATCACGCTGGCGGGCACTGCCGCGCCGACGGCGAGTGACTTTTTGTTGATTAGTTAAGCGATAAGCGCTGGCTGATCCGTGCTGCGGATCGGCCAGCGCATGCCTGCGCGCAGATTGCCCACGGCGAACGCCGCGCGCGCAGGCGCGTCACCACGGCCCGCGGCCACCACCGGTCTCCCTCGACCCTTAGCGCCCACCTTCGGCCACTCGCCGAAAGGTATCGCAGGCGCCAAGGCTGTTGGCCTCGAAGCCGGTCTTGAACCAGTGCACCCGCTGCGCCGAGCTGCCGTGGGTGAAGGAGTCCGGCACCACCACGCCGCGCGCCTGTTTTTGCAGCATGTCGTCGCCGATGGCGTTGGCGGCGCGTAGCGCCTCGTCGATGTCCTGCGGATCCAGAAAGGGCCGGCGGCGGTTGGCCTCCTGCGCCCACAGGCCGGCGAGGCAGTCGGCCTGCAGCTCCACCCGCACGGAAACCTTGTTGTATTCGGTCTCGCTCATGCGCTGGCGGAGCGCGGCGGTTTTCTGGCTCACGCCGAGCAGGTTCTGTACGTGGTGCCCTACTTCATGGGCAATGACATAGGCGCGTGCAAAGTCGCCGCCCGCGCCAAACCGCTGTTCGAGTTCGTTGAAGAAGGCCATATCGAGATAGACCTTGCGGTCGCCCGGGCAATAGAACGGCCCCATCGCCGCCTGCCCGGTACCGCAGGCGGTGGGCGTCTGGCCGCGAAACAGCACCAGCACCGGCGGCTCGTAGCGGCCGTTCATCCCGCGAAAGACCTCGTCCCAGACCACTTCGGTCTTGCGCAGCACTTTGGCCATTTCGCTTTTGAGCGCGGCCTGCGGATCCTGCGCCGG